>Ga0209390_10000199_pt1 | contig 109802 bp, 84 predicted proteins | sample BON01_FD_187212 | JGI IMG/M metagenome (GOLD analysis project Ga0209390, IMG submission 187212) | Freshwater microbial communities from Lake Bonney liftoff mats and glacier meltwater in Antarctica - BON-01 (SPAdes) (version 2) | ecosystem: Environmental > Aquatic > Freshwater > Ice > Glacier...
CGGATGGGTTTCGTTTTATTGTACGACTTGGCTCCCGGTTGATACGGGTGTTCGTAGTACCAGATTTCCTTCGTCGGCTGGCCTTTGATGAAGAACAGCAGGTTCGTCTTGATGCCGGTGTACGGAGCGAACACGCCGTTCGGCAGGCGCACGATGGTGTGCAGGTTGCATTCGCTCAGCAGTTTCTCTTCGATCGTGGTCTTCACGCCTTCGCCGAACAGCGTGCCGTCTGGCAGTACGATGGCACCTCGACCGCCGTCTTTCAGCACGGTCATGATCAGCACGAGAAACAGATCGGCGGTTTCACGCGTGCGGAACTTCTGCGGGAAGTTGGTTTCGATCCCGTCCTCTTCCATGCCTCCGAACGGCGGATTGGTGATGATGCAGTCGACTCGATCTTTCGGGCCGTAGCTGGCCAGCGGTTTTGCCAGTGTGTTGTCGTGCCGGACGTTGGTCGGCACGTCAATGCCGCACGCCGGGTCGAGCACGGTTTCGCCAAGCTGCGGGTTGACCATGTCGACCATGAACTGCGTGACGGCTCGGGGCGTGTAGTATTCGCCCGCGTTCCCGGCGCTCTGCAGGTCTTTGAGGATCTGTTCGTACAGGTCGCCGAAGACGTGGCAGTCTTCCATGCGGTTGAAGTCGAGACTTTCCGTGTTCTTGTTGATGACCTACCGCAGCAGGGTCCCGTTCTTCATGTACTGGTAGGCGTCTTCAAAGACGTCGTGGATGACTCGGTGTCGCGGGCTGGCTTCCGGGGACAGGCCTTTGAGTGACGGGAACAGCTTGTTGTTGATGAATTCCAGCAGGCCGTCGCCCGTGAGTCCTTCCGTGTCAGCGGCCCAGTTTCGCCAGCGGAGTTCTTCCGGAATGGGTGACCGATATTTCTTGACGGTGATTTCCCATTCCTGCTCACGGTCGTCAAAGATCTTGAGGAAGAAGAGCCATGTGAGTTGGCCAAGTCGCTGTGCGTCTCCATCGACGCCCGCGTCTTTGCGCATGATGTCCTGGATGGATTTGATGGTGGAGGAGTTGAGGGCCATAGGTTTCTGAGGTCATTCAATTTGTCAGGAATAGTCTTTGAGCCAGACACAAGAGACAGGATCAGCGTGGTACGGATTGGATGAGATCGATTCGGCCCATTACAAAATCACGAAAGCTCTCTTCATCGATTAGGAAACAGTTGGTGCTTTTCGCAAGCGAAACCGCCGAATTGGTGAAACGACTGTTCGTGATGGCTGCACACGCATGGCACTGATAATGAGCCATGCCTGCGAATGCTTCCTGAATTGCGCCGTTTCCGACGGAACTGTGATAGCCTTTGACCTGGATGGCAACTCGAACGCCGTCTTTCGCAACAATGAGGTCTACGCCCTGATCGCCGGTAATTGCGGTCGTTTCAACAATGTAGCCCAGAGCTTGGAATACTTTCTCCAGAAACTGTTCAAACTCTACATCCCGCATCGCTTTCCAATTCTGCCGATACAGGTCTCCACGGATTTTCTCGAATGAATTGCTCAACTGAACTGCGCGGAGTTCGTGCAGCGCAGCGGCCAGTTCGGATTCAGACTCGCCAATCTGCTGTCTGAGCATGCGTTGGCGCTTGGTTATGTTTTCTTCCTGCGACAGCATCTGTGAATGTGATTCCTGGCACTGCTGAAGCTTTGACTGCAGCTGTAGCTTGTCACTGCCGTTCAGCAGGACAGCCAAGGCAGAAATTGACGAAGTCCATGCCAGAGCGCCAGCGAAGAAACTGACCAGACGCAAACCCAAAACAACGTCTGTGAATATTAAAGAGACCGCTGCCAGAAAGAGCGGAACGCAGAGAAGGATGAACCATCGACCAACAGGCAAACGGTCGGCAATCTGATGCGTCTGAATTTTCGTCTGAAAAAACCTTAACCGCAGCATCTCCCTAAACAGCCGAGATTTCAGTTCGCTTTGGTGGGACGACAGTGATTCAAGTTCCTCGGAAAGACTCTGAATGCGTACACGGAGATCGCCGACTCGATTTTCGATCGTTGAAGAACTCATTCACACACGGTCCAAATCAGGTTTGGTCTTGTCTTGTGGCTGGAAAAGCACTTCTAGGCACACCGAACTGGTGCAAAATGGTGTGCCTGCGCTCCGCTTGTCATACTCTACGGAAATTCAAATTTAACAAATGCGATGCTGTGCATGATCCAACACGCAACCGGCTTATTTCGCCAGTGAATACAATGCCGCTCCCAGGTCTTTCACTGCGGAATCGTATTGCGCCTTCCCGCCGAACAATCGGACGATTTGCACCGGCGTGCCGAACTTGTCCAACGGCTGAACATTGAGGATGCCTGGATCTTCAATCGTTTCGATTCCTTCGTCGGCATACTTCTCCAGCAAGGCCTCCAGAACCTCTCGTGCCTTTTCGCCGTATTTGGCGAAGTAGTTTCGCTTCTTCACGTTGTCGGCACGTTCACGACGTGTCAGGGGCGGCTGGTCGAATGCGACGTGGCAGACGAGATCGAATGGGTCAAAGTCTTTACCGACCTGCTCAGCCAACTCCGCAAACAGAACGCCGTGCTCTTCCAGTTCCGCCAGGATCGCTTCCTTCTGTTCGGCACTGCTCCACTTTTGCAGGAAGTCATTCAGCGTCGCGTATTCGGCATGGACCTTCTTGCGAGTGTAGTCGGTGAGAGATTCCGTGATCAGTCGTCCGTCGGCGCCGTAATACTGGACTCGTTCTGCCAGCACGGAAACGGTGACGTCATCGACCACGTACTTCGTTCGCGGCTGCCCGCCGCCGCCGCCACCGTTGCCTGTCCCTGTGCCTGGACCGGCGCCTGCTCCAGTGGCTCCATCTTCCGCTTCGTGGTCGTCGCCATTTTCGCTTCCGTTCTCAGATTCTGAGTCCTCGTCTTCGGGCGGAACTGGCGGATCATCGGGACCGGGCCGATAGATTTGTACTGGATCGCCATCAAAGTCCGGATCCGCAAAGAACTCGGTCGCTTTCTTGAAGTCCATGATGGTGAAGTAAAGCTTGCCGAAGTCTTCATTGATGCGAGTCCCGCGCCCGATGATTTGCTTGAACTTCGTCATCGACTGAACGGTCTTATCCAAGACGATCAGCTTGCAGGTCTGAGCATCGACCCCGGTCGTCATCAGTTCTGATGTGGTGACGATGACGGGATATTTTTCTTCCGGATGAATGAACTGATCCAGTTCGTCTTTTCCGATCGCATTGTCGCCCGTGATTCGCATGACGTACTTGTCATTCTCTGCGACCAGGTCAGCATTCTGATTCACAAGTGCCTGCCGCATGCGTTCGGCGTGGTCGATGTCGTCGCAGAAGACAATTGTCTTGTCGAAACGGTTCGTGGCTTTCAGGAAGTCCGTGATCTTCTTTGCCACCAGGTTGGTGCGCTCTTCCAGAACCAATCGCCGATCCATGTCCTTCTGATTGTAGACTCGGTCTTCAATCGGGTTGCCGTTTTTGTCGAGCTGCCCGGCCTGCGGCCTCCAGCCTTGAATATCCCTGTCAAAGTCGATGCGAATGACCTTGTACGGTGCCAGGAAGCCGTCTTCGATCCCCTGCTTCAGCGAATAAGTGTAGACCGGTTCGCCAAAGTAATCGATGTTGGAAGCGTCCTCGGTTTCCTTTGGCGTGGCGGTGAGGCCGACTTGTGTGGCGGAGCTGAAGTAGTTGAGGATTTCTCGCCACGAGCTGTTTTCCGCAGCGCTTCCCCGATGGCATTCGTCGATGATAATCAGATCAAAGAAGTCTGGCGAGAACTGTTTGTAGACGTTCCTGATATCTTCAGTACCGGAAACCGCCTGATACAACGACAAGTATATTTCGTAAGACTTGTTGACGGTACGCTTCTTATCCATCGCCAGATCGACGGACTCCTTGGTGCCATCGGAAAGCTCTATGGTTTTGCTCTTCGGGCTGAGCTTGGCCATTGCACCTTTGAAGGGGCGGAAATCATTAACCATGGTCTGATCGATCAGAATGTTCCGGTCAGCCAGGAACAGAATGCGTTTGGCCGTGCCGGATTTCCAGAGTCTCCAGATGATCTGAAATGCCGTGAACGTTTTGCCCGTACCTGTTGCCATGACCAGCAATGCTCGTTTTCTGCCATTGCTGACCGCTTCGACGACTCGATTGATGGCCACTGTCTGGTAGTAGCGAGGCATGCGGCCACTGCCGTCAAAATATTATCTTGCGAGACAATCGGGAGAGCTGCCTGATTGATTTTCTTGGCCTGACAGTATCGATCCCAAAGTTCTGTGGGTGACGGGAACTGGTCGAGTTTCAGTTCCTGTTCGATCGTGCCAGATGTATTCAGGCGATCGTGAAAAAGGAATCCATCGCCATTGGTACTGAAGACATACGGCACATCCAGCGTTCTGGCATAGTCCAGCCCCTGCTGCATTCCGCTGCCAATGCTGTGGTTGTTGTCTTTGGCTTCAATGAGTGCCAGCGGCATGTTGGTTTTAAACGACAGCAGGAAGTCGGCGAACTTCCGCTTCCCCCGTTTGACCGTTTTCCCTTTTACCAGGACCTGGCCGGCTGTAAAGAAATACTCTTCCCGAACCTGATGCTGAATGTCCCAGCCGGATGACAGCAGCGCCGGCACGACGAATTTAGTGCAGATGTCGCGTTCGCTGAGTTGTTTTTTGTCCATGATTTAGGGGCTGACATCTAATTGTGGCAAGGCCTTTTAGGGCCAGAGTGTTGCAGTCCTGGTGGGGTGAGTCAATCCTTGCGGGTTTGAAGACTAACGAACCGGGCAAGTGTTCTGGATCCATGCCGGTTTCGCAGGTTTTTTGGCCTGTTCAGGACTTCCTGCAATGAACTTTCCATTGCGAGGACACCCCGGTCGTGGCGGCGAAGGACGATGGTGACTTTGAAGTTGGGTGTTCCAAAGGTTCGACGAAGCCCGCGTTTTCAATCGGCATCTGTGACAAATTCGACTTCGAATACGGCATGGCCATTTCAGAACTCTAGTGACTTGATGGACGGACACCATGATGCGGTCGCGTAGCTGCGGAAATCAATCATACTCGCTCGCGCCTACGTGAACGCGCGCTGCGAACACTTACTGAAGACGTACCGGAACACTAAACCGTTTCGGAAGCCAACAACTTATTCATCAACGGACCGCGAGCGATAGCCGGTCATTGCTTCAAGGACAGAGTTATCCAGCGTACGTTCGAAAATCACAATGCCGCCAGGTATTCGCCATATTGCGGTTGTCGCGACAACCGCAGCGATGATTTTCAGAACTTTTTCTGAACTGTTGAACGATGCAGAAACCGCATAAAACACAGGAAAAGCACTCTGTTTTCGTCCGTCAAAGTCCCCTTGGGAAACCGACGCTCTATCCTGCTGAGCTACGAGGACTTCTGGGTGAAACTAACTTTTTGACTCTTTAAGGCGGCGGTTTTTGGTTTCACGACACCCGCCGCTACACCCCACGGGCATCCGACGGCGAAAATGAGTGTCTCCGAAAGATGACCTGAGGAATTTCCATTGTTTGCTGACGGTCGGGACTCTCCGTTCGGAAAATCAGAGCAGAACTCCGATCGTTCGGTGCAGAAGCCAATTCTTTAGTCGCGGCTTTGCAGTATCTCAACGGAATCGATCAGATTCAAGCTGGTCGAGGGCCGGTGGTTTTGAGACGGCTGATTGGTGGGCGGTTGCAATTCGCTGCGGTGAAGCGAATTGTGGCCATGATGCCGATCAATCGCTATATCGACACATTCGGGCTCCATACGTGGTTCGGGCCTCGGGAAGCCTGATTTACGTTGCCGGCCTTCAGCGTTGCGGTGTGGCAAGCCCGCTGAAATCCAGAGTCGCAAAGTAGTCGTCATGCGTTTCGGCTCGACGAATCATTTTCACCGACCCATCGGGCTTCAGCAGCAGTTCGGCACACCGCAGTTTGCCGTTGTACTGAAAACCCATCGAATGGCCGTGAGCCCCTGCGTCGTGGATGACGAGCAGGTCACCGCGTTCAACGGCTGGAAGCTGGCGATTGATGGCGAACTTGTCATTGTTTTCGCAAAGAGAACCGACCACGTCCACCATTCGGTCATGGGGAGCGTTCTCTTTGCCTAGCACCGTGATGTGATGATAAGCCCCATACATCCCCGGCCGCATCAGGTTGGACATACATGCGTCGACGCCAATGTAATCGCGGTAAATGTGTTTCTGATGAATCGCCGTCGTCACCAAAAAACCGTGCGGCCCGGTAATCATGCGGCCGTTCTCCATAATCACCTTCAACGGGTCCAGCGGCGTGCCGGCAATCATGGCGTCGTACACTTTCTTAACGCCCTGGCCTACGGCATGAAGATCGACTGGCTTATGTTCGGGGCGATACGGGATTCCGATTCCGCCACCGAGGTTCACGAACTCCATCTTCACACCCAGCTTTGCGTGGATGCGGACGGCGAGGTCGAACACCATCCGAGCCGTTTCGACGAAGAAGTCGCCGTTGAGTTCATTCGAAGCGACCATCGTGTGCAGACCAAATCGCTTCACACCGGCGTCGCGAAGAATCTGATAACCTTCAAACAACTGAGCTTCCGTAAAACCGTACTTGGCTTCTTCGGGCTTGCCGATGATGACGTTGCCTTCGCGAGCTGAACCTGGGTTGTAACGAAAGCAGAGCAGTTCCGGCAGGCCGACATATTCTTTGAGATAGTCAATATGACTCAGGTCATCCAGATTGATGATGGCCCCCATTTCGACCGCCTTACGGTACTCATGGGCCTGCGTGTTGTTGGATGTGAACATGATGTCTTCGCCGGTCAGTCCGATTTTTTCAGACAGCACAAGTTCCGCCAGACTTGAACAGTCGCCGCCCAGGCCTTCTTCCTTCAACGCTTCGAGCACGTAAGGATTTGGCAGCGCTTTGACGGCGAAATATTCACGAAATCCCGCGCACCACGAAAATGCCGCGTTCAGGCTGCGGGCAGAGTCGCGCATTCCCTGTTCATCGTACAGATAAAACGGAGTCGGGTACTTTTCAGCGATTTTGCGGACGGTTGCCGCGTCAAACGGAAGTGGCTTTTGCATGATTCGTGATGCGTCGGATTCTGAAAACACGGGGTTGCGGAAAATTACTTGCGGTATGGCTCGTCCAGCATCGATCGATTTCAACACCGCAAGAGAGGAACGCCCAAGGGTACTCGATTTGACAAAGCAGGCATTCATCACTCGGAGAGTGATGGCGACTATAAACGCAAATCGATTGCCATTGGCGGAACGCCTGCTGAAAATTCCAATTGGGGACCGCCGGACCGAACGGACCGCAGTTTCGCGGCGAAGTTCACCGAATTCAACCGAGTAACAATGGTTCCGCGATCGCAGGAAACGAAAAACGTTCATCCCGAAATTGGCGGAACCTGAAAAGGTGGTTTTCAGCGGGGCGAAGACAGGTCCCGGCTTTACTCGAGTGGATTCCGCGTCGGACAAGGGTATCTGGTGGGGCATCGCGGCGCTCGTCGCACCGTAGGGTATGACAAGCGAACGAAAAGCATGTTATGCCGGCGTCCGTAGAGGTTTGAGTCTGGAAAATGGACAATTGTGACGGGATCTTTGGATTCGTTCGCCGGCTCACCGTTCGGCGGTCTTGCCAAACCCTACAGCTGCCTGCCGAATCGCGTAGGGAGCCGAATTGCACGAAAGCCTGCGTCTGCAAAGTTGTTGACACTGTGTTTAACCCAGCAGCTCCTGGATTGGCTTGCCGTGGTCGACGATCGGAGTCGGGCGGCCGTTGAAGTCGTTGATCAAAGTGTTGGCCGCATCGATTCCCAGGTGGTGATAAATCGTTGCCAGAAAATCGCCGGCACTGCAGATGCGTTCGACCACATCTTCGCCACGCTTGTCCGTCGCGCCGATGACTCGCCCGGTTTCAATTCCACCACCGGCCCAGATGTTAGAGAAGGCTCTTGGCCAGTGATCGCGACCCGGCTGAATCGTTCCCGCGGCCGCGCTGGCGTTACCGGCCCCGGTGCTGGCCGAGTATTCAATTTTCGGCGTACGTCCGAACTCACCAGTCACAACGACCAGCACCCGCTTATCCAGACCGCGTTCGTAGATGTCCTCGATCAATGCAGACACTGCCTGATCGTAGGCCTGGGCTCGGAATCGCATGGCATCAAAGACATGGTGATTCACGGCATGGTCGTCCCAGTTACTGACGCGTCCACACAGCGGGCCGCTGAGACTGCTGGTCAGGACTTCAACGCCCGCTTCAACAAGTCGCCGAGCCATCAAAAGTTGCTGTCCCCAGGAATTGCGGCCGTAGCGGTCACGAGTCTTGTCGTCTTCTTTCGACAGATCAAAGGCATCCTTCGTTTTAGGGTTCGTCAGCAGAGTCATCGCCTGCTCTTCGAACTGATCGAGCGCCCCCAGTTCGCCCTGGCGGTCGAACGCTCGTGCAAGAGTGTCAAGGTTTTGACGCAGCGATGTACGACGATCCAGGCGACGGATCTCGCCCTGATCAGACAGTCCGATATTCGGCACGGAAAACGATGGCGCACTTGGATCGCCGTTCACTGTGAACGGAGAATACGCATCACCCAGGTACGCCGGGCCGTTGTATTCGAGCGGTGGATTGATGCCAGCGTAAAGTGGCAACGGATTAGTTCGTGGCCCGCCCTGAGAACGCAAATAATTCGTCACCGTCATCCAGTCAGGATACTTGGGCTTCGGCTTATCGCGCGTGTCGGGATCCCCGGACAGCATCTGCATTGAACCAGCCGGATGTCCGCCGGCGGTCTGCTTCATCGACCGCAGAACAGTGAATTTGTCGGCAATGGCCGCCTGCATTGGCAGCAGTTCCGTGAACTGCAAACCGGGCACTTTTGTATCAATCGTTCCGAAAGGGCCGCGATAGTCGCTTGATGCGTCCGGCTTTGGGTCGTACGTATCGATGTGTGAACATCCGCCTGGCTTCCAGACCATAATCACGGCCGTCTTTTCACCAGGCGGTTTTCCATTGATCTCGCTTGCGCGAGCACTTGCGGCCTGCAATCGTAGAATGCCTGGCAGTGTCAGACCGGCAAATCCACCAAGGCCCATCCGCATAAAACCGCGGCGGCGTGATGAACCAAACAAGGACGGCCCTGGGCAGGATCTTACGGATGATGCATAAAACGGATCGCTCATGATTACTCTCCGATAGAGATGTTTTCAGCTGGCTCACTGTTCGCACCGCGAATGATGAGCGGGAATGACTTTACAGGGACCGCAGTTATTTCACTTTAATCGCAACAGGTTCCGACAAAACAATATCGACGGTGTCTTTGGGAGCAGCTAGATCCGTAACGGCTTTTAGTTTCGCATCGGCTGCGGTGACCGCTGCATCCGCAGCCTGCTTTCTGGCCGTTGCATCCGTCACCGCCTGATCGGCCTCCACCTTTTTCTCGGAAGCAGCCGCAGCAGCTTCTTCTGTCAGCCGTTGAACATCGGCTGCAGCAACAGCCCCCTCTTCCGTAGCCTTCTTTTGAGCAGCCTCGGCCAATGGAACGGCATCAGGGTTGTACCGATACTTCGCCACCGCGCTGCCATAAAACGTGATCAGGTAATCGCCAGGAGGTGTCTTCAGGGCGGCCGTATCAAGAACGGCTTCCGATGTGTCGGCCGTCAGGGAAACATCAAATCGTGGATTGCCTTCAAAGCCCTGACCGGATGTCTTCAGCTGCAGCACCGCCCCGGAAAACTCTGTGCGACGCGTATGAACCAGCGGAATCGTCAGCTTTTCGCCAGCCGTGACTTCCCAAACTTTCTTTTCAGCAGCGGCGATGGAAATCGGAGCGAACTCGGACCCGGTCACCGAAATCGGCAGGCCGGTGACGAGACGCGGACTTGGCACTTCGCCCCACGAGTCCACAATCGGCCACGCAAAGCCAGCCATGTGGACTGGTCGAGAAGCAGGAGCATCGTTGAGCGTCGAGTTTCCGTAAAACGTGACCTGGGCCAGCGAGCGAGGAGCGTTTTGATCGGCGGTGATGAGCATAATGCCGCGAGTCTGGCCTTTTGAGATTTTCAGGCCCTGAGCGGTTACGCCTTCCGGAAGTCCTTCCATTACCAGTTCGATATCGCCATCAAACCCATCGCGTCGAACAGCAACCACTTCCAGAGCGACCGTGATCCCGCCTCGCAAAGCCAGCGGCTTTGAGAGTGCATTACGATCGCCGTTGCGAAGTTCCATGTGCAGGCCCCAGGCGGCCACGGCAAAATCAGGAGCCGCCTTGCGGATAATCAGCCGATACACGTTTTTTGCATCATTGCGAGTTCCGCCGAACTGGTCCGAAATCTGAAGGCGATGAACACCATCTTCTTTGATTTCCAAACGACCGATGATGTCGGCCGAGCCACCGTCATAAGGAGGACCGTCATAGGCGTAGCCATTGCTGGACGGTTTCATCGGCGGAGCGATGTCCGTGAATTCTGCGACATCGGTAAGCTTCTGATCAGCGCCTTCGCCTGTGACGTGCTGAACCAAAACTGACGGATCCGTGGGACGGCCCAGTCGTTCCGAAGCCACTTCAACCCACCACACATCGCCTTTGGTGGCAGTGAACTCAAAGGTGTCCACATCGGCGGCCGGAAAGAAGTTGCCTGATACGTCGCAGGGCAGAGAAATCTTCTGCACCTGAGCGTGTGAGTTGTTCGGTTCAACTTCTGCTGTGGTCGCACTCTCCGGCAGCCCGGCAGGCGGCCATGAAAACGAGTTCACCGTCTTCGTGGAGGCAAATTGCGGCATCGTTGCGTCGGCAGGAATTTCCTGCAGAGACAGGCGATAATAAAAAGCAGGCCCGCCCTTGAATGTCAGTTCGTGGGCCTTGATGATGTGTTTTCCATCTTCTGTGGCTGTGAAGTCCAGCGTACCTCCGCGACGTTCGACGACCAGATCGCGGCCTGCTGCGTCGGCAATGATCAGAACCGCATCCAGTTTGGAATCAATCCCGCGAGCAGCACAGTTGACGATGTATCGCTGACCTTTGATCGCATCAAAGGAGTAATGATCAACCGCTCTGGTTGTCATGACCGCGTTGCAGATGGAATTGACCGGTACCGCCATGGCCGTCGCAAGCGTCGTGTTGGGCGTGGTCTGCACAGCCTCCGCCAGCGTGTCCACACAGAAGACTCGTGAGGAGGAAATCCCCAGCCGTGACGTCAACCGTGCTTCATGAATTCCCGGCGGGCAGTCGGCGGCAATTGAGACCAGAAACTTATTCGCTTCGGGCTGGCCATTGGCGTCCATTTTCTGCGTCGCCTGCAGACCAGGATGCGTGAAGAGCAGTTCGCGGACGTCTTCGATGTTTTCTCCAGTGACCATCACTTCCACCTGAGTTCCCACGCAGCCGCCCATCGGCATGGTGGTCAGCAGTCGCGGCAAAGGCAGACAAACGGTTTGTGCGGTCAGCGTGGCACTGCACATAACAGCCGCCACAAAAGTGGCTGCCTGGAAAAGGTTCTGAAGTTTTTTCTGGCTGGCCATGTTTTGCCTCGTCACAAGATTCACCTGTTGATTCGCGGGAAGAACCTGAATCAGTTCTCCGTTTGTCGTTGTTGTGGCTGATCGCGACACCAACGCTGTCTTCATTTTAGTGATTGAACAGAAACTCTTTTGTATTGATCAAAGCCCAGATCAGATCCTGAAAGTTTTCCTGACTGGCCTTTTGCGGATCGACGGGATTTCCGGCCGCGTCCACACGAGGCTCAGTAAGATAATCGACCGCCACCTTCAGTTCTTCAGAATTTGGCTCGCGTGAAAATGCGGCCATGTACAGTTCACGAATTTTTTCTTCCGGAGGTTTATCAGACTTCGCCAGGTTGAGGGCTCGCCCGTTCCCGTTCGCAAGCTTACCTTTAATGTCGGCAGCATTCATCAGGTGCAGGCTTTGAGCCAGACTTGAGGACTGCACTCGTTCGCATTCACAAACGCTTTCATTTTCAGGTCGACCGAACACTTTCAAAAACGGTGAAGCGTTGTTGTAGCTGTTGTCAGGCAAAGCGATCGCTCGAGTCCCCGCGGGCAGATTTGGAAAGTCGGTGCGTGACCCGGCGAGATCATCGATAGCATCCAGCATGACCTCCGCCTGCAGCCGGCGAGGATAATAGCGGGAATAGTTCTGCTGATCGGCAATGTTGTGCTCATTGGGGATAGCACTCAGCTGATACGCATTCGACTGCGTGATGACTCGCACCAACGCTTTCAGATCAAATCCGCTGGCTACAAAATGTTTTTCCAGAGCCGCGAGCAGTTCTGGATTCGTCGGCGGATTGGTGTCACGAATATCGTCTTCAGGTTCCACAAGGCCGCGACGGAAGAAATGCTTCCAGTAACGATTTACCAGAGCCTTCGCGAAGAACGGGTTGTCGGGCGAACTCATCCAGTCGGCCAGCTTCAGACGAGGATCTTCATCGGGAGCAATGGACGCCATTTCGTCGCCAAGAGCCGCCGGCTTCAGTGAGGCTCCGGACTTGATATTGTTCGCCACGGCAACACCGCGCTTATGGAAAATCAGATCTTCGCCGCGTGTGGCGGAGGGCTTGCGGCCCACCTGAGTAAAGAACGCGGCCAGACTGTAATAATCGTCCTGACTCCAGCGTTCAAACGGGTGGTGATGACACTGAGCACACTGCATACGAACGCCAAGAAACAACTGGGCGACGTCTTCCAGTTGCTGCTTTGGCTCTTTGACTCGCTTGTACCACGCGACCGGCGGATTGGCGATCACTGTTCCCGTGGCTGCCAGAAGTTCACGCACCATCTGATCGTAAGGCTTGTTCGCCAGCAGGCCGTCACGGACCCAGGCGTAAAATGCAAAGTTCGATGTGATGTCGCTTGCATCGTCGCGACGGTTCTTCAACATCGCCGTCCATTTGTTGGCGAAGTAATCGGCGTACTCCGGACTTCGCAACAGGGTCTCAACAACCTGATCTCGCTTGCCTGCATCCGGACTGGCCAGGAACGCGGACGCTTCTTCCGGAGTCGGCAGGCGACCGGCGATGTCCAGAGTCACACGTCGTAAAAATGTGGCGTCATCACAGACTGGCGACGGAGGAACTCCGATCTCCTTCAAGTTTGCAAACACCAGTTCGTCGACAAAGTTCTTTGACGGAGGAACATTCTCAACAGGTGCTCCGAGAGGAATTGAAGCGTTGAAGACAGCCACTTGCCCCTGATAGCGAACCATGATGGCAACTTTGCCGGGAATGTCGGAAATCTTCACCAGTCCGCGATCCGAAACTTCGGCCATGCTTTTTTCGTTGGACTCGAACAGAGCCCGCGTGGTGACATCTCGTTCTGCCCCGTCAGAATAGCGTGCAATCGCTTTCAGCTGCTGTTCGGCATTTCGCTGAACTGTGCCGCGGGCTGGCTGGACTTCGATGCCTGTCAGTTGCGCCGCCGTTTCTGCGTCGTAAGGCGCTCCCTGACGAATCCAGTTCAGCAGGATGGCATAGCCGTCGGAGTCCGGCTTCAGGCGAAGGCCGCCGCCGTGAGGTGTGCGACCGGAAGCTTTGGTAAGAAGCAGACTGTTTTCTGGCGCCGCGGGAAATAATCGACGGCCTCGATTTTCCTTGACGATGTGCTCGTAGTCTTCCGCCGTTTCGAAGCCCAGCAGGGAAAGCTGAAAGCCCTTCTGACCACCACCCGCTTTCGCATGACACACGCCCGCGTTGCATCCGGCCTTGGTGAGCACTGGCATCACGTCATTGACGAAACTGACAGGCGTCTCAGCAGCGGGTGAAGTCGCGTCATTGGCATTGGCCGCAGGCTGCGACAGCAGCATCACCGAAACACCGCATAACAGGGTTCGGAGAACGCCGCGACTTGAAAAATTCAATGGTTTGAAGGCCATATCGTTACCGCTTCAGGCCGGAGGGAAGGAGTGACACAATGGACTGTCACGTATTTCGAGGTGGGAATCCAACGTTCTGGACTTCTTCTATAATAATCGGAACGCAGGCGGTGCGTCTATCGTCAATTAAGGTTTGCCGGTCGGTTTTACAAACCGGCAATCCGGCAGGGAACGGGTCGTCCGATCGAATTATGCCTGCTGTGCGGATCCTGAGGATTCGACTTCCTTTGCAGTTAACAACTCGTGGAGCACACTTCGCTTCGCACTGCAAAGCCCGCATTCGCTGTCCAACGATCGCAGCAGTGTTCAAATGTTGCCGCGGGGTTCTGTTGCGCCAAATGCATTGCATTGCGACAGGCGGCATCAGGGCATCGCTCAATGGGTGCTCACTTGCCAATCACCGGTACACCGGAAATGATGCGGGGTCGGCCTGCTGTCCGCCCGTCCATAACCTGGAGCACTAAAATGAATTTGATCGTCCCGCCCGCACGTGTCCCCAACGGTGTCTGCCGACTGGCGAACCGGCTATTGATGTCGTCGATGGTGTGCATGGCCTTGACGGGTTCCGTGTTCGCGTTTCCCGCCGATGAGGCAGCGATCGCCGTGCAGGAACTCAACGAGCAGAATTGGGACCAGCTGGTTCCATCCGGCAAAGAGGTCGACGCGATCTACGGCGATATCGTGATTCAGAACAAGTACCTGCGGGCAGTGATTGCCAAACCTGTGCCCAATCGCAACGCAAATATGACAGTTCGAAATATCGGCGGATCGCTGATCGATCTGACGACCAGAGAACACGAGAGCGATCAGCTTAGTGCCTTCTATCCGGGCCGGCGTGCGTTTGAGTTTTCAGGCTTCGGGTTTTCTTCCCAGGCGGGTGCTTTCTCCAACAGCAGCGGGAAAAACGAAGCCTCGGCCATCGGCAAGGTGACCGTCAGCGCCGAGGGATCCGACACAAAGCCGGCCTATTCGACGACATGGTCTTTGACTCAGGACTCTCGTTTTTTAACGGCCGTCTCCACCTGGAAAAACACAACCAGGGCCGACATCACTCTGACTTTGGAAGATGATCTGCGAGCGGACGCAGGCAAGGAAGATATGCCCAAGGCCGCCGACGGAACTCATGATCTCTTCTGGTTCCACGATATCCACTGGCAGCAGGCGTATGGCATTGCTGTGCCCGGCTTTCAGATCCGCTGCAACGGGAATACACGCGAAACAGTGCTGACGTACGAAAAGCCAGACAGCACTCCGATTGTTGTGGAGCCGGGCGAATCATTTTCGCTGACTCGTTTCATCTTTGTGAACCGAGACCTGCCGGGAGTTCTTGCCGACTATAACGATACGCAGCCTAACGCCGTTAGTCTGGCAGAAGCTCGCCTGAAGGTTTTGGAACACGGTCATCCTGTGCCGAACGCACGAGTTGCTTTTCTGTGCGGTGAGCAGGAACGAGGAACCGTCGTGACTGACCAGGACGGTTCCGCAAAAGTGCGTCTTCCGTCCGGCGAATGCATTGCGAAGGTGACAGTGGCCGGTCAGGAATTTAAGCCGCAGACGTTGACGGTTCAGGCCGGTGAGCTGCTGCTGAATCTTGAGGAATACAGCCCAGGGCAAGCCAGTCTCACGGTCGTTGACGATGACGGACATCCAATTCCCGCCAAGGTTGAGTTCAAAGGAAAAGAAGAGACACCGACGCCCAACTGGGGACCTGAGACCGGCGAATTCTTTGTTCGCAATCTGGCGTATACGGCAAACGGAAAAGTGTCGACCGCTTTGCCTTCGGGAGAATACGAAGTCACTATCAGTCATGGGCCGGAATTTCATGCGGAGTTCACAACCCTGAAAATTGAACACGGCAAGACGACGGAGCTGTCCGTCAAACTTCCGCGGCTCATTGCGACACCAGGCTGGATCAGTGCTGACTTCCACAGCCACAGTTCTCCGTCCGGCGACAATACGGGCAGTCAGCTGGGGCGAGTCCTGAATCTTGCGGCTGAACACGTGGAGTTCGCGCCATGCACGGAACACAATCGAGTCAGCTCGTATGACCAACATATCCAGTCGCTCGGTCTGCAGCCGTTTCTTGCGACGGTGTCAGGGATGGAGCTGACAGGATCGCCGTTGCCTTTAAATCACCAGAATGCCTTTCCTCTGATCTACCGCCCGAGGACTCAGGATGGCGGTGCACCGACATCCGACTTAAGCCCGGAAACTCAGATCGAACGTCTGGCCGCGTGGGATAACAACAGCGTCAAACTGATTCAGCAAAACCATCCGGACATGGGCTGGTTGTTCTACGATCGCAACGGTGATCAGACTCCGGATGAAGGCTATTCACGTTCCTTCCAGCTGATGAATGTGACTGAGATTCATCCGATCGATCAACTGCTGGTCAATCCAAGTCGCTTTGATGAGCGTGATGGAAAGCCGTTCGGAAATCATCGGGCTCTCAACTGGCTGCAGCTGCTGAATCAGGGTTTCCGGATTTACGGAGTGGTCAATACCGATTCTCATTACAACTACCACGGCTCGGGCGGGTTGAGACTGTGGCTGAAATCCAAAACAGATGATCCTTCACAGATCAGTTCGGACGAAATGCGTGATGTGGCTCGCAACGGCCATGTGATTATGTCCAACGCACCGTACCTTGAAGCCGGATTTCGCGAAACCGGCAGCGATGCGACTCCTGTGTTTGCCGGCCAGGACCTTGTCGCAAAATCAAAGAAAGTGACAGCGACAATCAAAGTGCAATGTGCCAACTGGTACGACGTGGATTGCGTCTTCATCCTCGTCAATGGACGCAGAAGCGACGCATTAACTTTCACTCGGGAATCGCATCCGGATCTGTTCACCAGGGACACTGTCCGGTTTGAGAAGTCGATAGACGTTGAACTGAAGGAGGATGCGCATCTGATCGTGTTGACCGGCCATAGGACTCAGCGGCTGGGCGATGTGATGGGGCCAATGTGGGGTGCTCAACATCCGACGGCAATGAGCAATCCTGTCTTTGTTGATATCGGCGGTGACGGATTCACGGCCAACAAAGACACTCTCGACATCCCGCTGCCGGTAAAATTTGCAAAGACCAAATAGCGGTCTCAATAATACCGTGGTTCCGTGAGGCGCGGTTGTGCGAAGTGAGGCCGTGGCCTCAGGCAATGCTGAACGCGATCAGTCAACAGAGCAGCAAACAAAGAAAACCCCACGGGTCAGTTCCGATTAATCTCGCGATCCATCAAACGGACAAGACTGGCCAGCGACAGCACCTGCATCTTTTTCATTGCTTTGCCGCGATGCTTTTCTACCGTCTTGATGCTGATGCCCAGCTGAATGCCGATCGCTTTGTTTGTAGCACCTTCGTAAACCAGCTGAATGACTTCGCGTTCTCTTTCTGACAGACGGCTCAGATACGAACCGTTTTCAGGAAGGATCGGAGGCAGAGCCTGCTCGAAGCTTTCAGCGTTATGAAGCTGACGGAATCCTTCTTCCACGGCTTCAATCAATTCGCGTCGGTCGAAAGGTTTATCAAGAACAGTGACAGCACCACACTTCATGGCGGCGACAGCCAGACTTGTTCTCGGAAAAGCCGTCACCAGAATCACTCGAAAGTGACTCGGGCGAACCGACAAGTGCCGCTGCACTTCGATCCCTTCGACATCATTCATCACCTGATCTGTGACCACTACGCCTGGCGGGAGATGGGCAGACTCTTCGACAAACTGTGCCGAGAACTGATACGCTCGCACATCGTACCCAGCCTGTTGCAACATCAGGTGGATGATATCCAGAACGGCTTTGTCATCGTCGATGACGTAAACCCGTTTCGAGTCCGACGTACCTGCAGACTCTGCCGCTGACTGGGAATACAGTGATGTGGAACCGAAATAGTCGAGAGAAGATTGTGTCATCAATGCCCGCCTGAGGATTAAAACAAATGAAAACTGATCGGAAAAAACCGCCAACCTCAAATCTTTGGGGCTCGAAACATGAGGTAAACGGATTTCGCCAGTTCGTCAGGGGGAAATCAAGGGACTCAAAGCCTGACTTCTCTCGATCGAGGGAAAACCCGCCAGCCAAATTCTATCAGTCTTGTCTTCGATCGTGGGGCTTTATTTGCAAAAAACGAAACAAATTGCTCGTCGCCTTGCCTGGTAAACCCGCCAGTTTGAGATCAGTATCTGCGATTGTGAGTCTCTGTTTAACACTGTCAAGGCAACCTTGCTTTCACAAAATGTTTGCTTTCGCATATGCACCGTGAAAAGCAACATCACGACTTCCGGGACGGTGATTTCGTGCTTACCTCGCGTCGCGTTTTCCAGCGTGAGTTGTGTGGATGTGGCTGATCTCTTTGAATTGAGTCCCGAAGGCAACGGCACCCAATTCGACTCATTTCACAACGGATTCGCATGGGTTATAGAAACACTGGCAGAATGCCCAGTGATTCGATTACAGTTCTGCCTGATGTGTCTGCCAGGGCACTGATGAGTTTGCCGGAGTTCACGCCAGGGACGGCGGTTGTCAATGAAACCCGATTCACACTTCCAATACAGCCGGAGCTCTGCTGCCAATCCCGGCCGATGGTTGCTGCTGGGAATTTGCGGGGCCGGGATGCGAGCCTTTGCAGAAATTCTGCAAGACGCCGGGCAGCATGTGACGGGGACCGACGTAGACACGGAAGGCCTGCTGGCCTTTCGGCAAAACAGCGAGTTCCCCTGCGGGACTATTCCCTGGACGGACGACCTGGCCGTTTCTTCGCTCAGTCCCGTGAACATCGTGCATTCTCTGGCGGTTTCTCCGATGTCGCCGCTGCTGACCGCGGCAAGACAGCAGGGTCTGACTGTACTGCCTCTTCCAGAAGCGTTGGGTTCGTTTCTGAAAAATACCCGGCAGATCTGCGTCGCGGGGACTCATGGCAAGACCACCACGTCTGGCATGATCTGGTGGATTTTGCAACAGGCAGGATTGGCCCCCGCCGGTTTTGTCGGTGGCGAATTTTGCCAGACGCATCGTTCAGGATCGTTCGGCGCAGGACGACTGGCCGTCATTGAAAGCTGCGAGTACCGTCAGTCGTTTTTGCAGCTGCGACCGCAATCCATTGTTCTCACAGGCATTGAGCCAGACCACTTTGATTTCTTCCCGTCCAATGCCGTTGCCGATCAGACTTACCTGCAATTCATCGGGCGGCTGCCCGCGGACGGAAAGCTGCTTGTCAGTTCGTCCGGCAAACGTCCGGTCGACGTTGCTCAAATGGCCGCATGCGGGCTGGAGACTTTTGGACGATCGCCCGGCTCCGACTGGATGGCTCAACCCCTGTTGGCCCAGCCTGTGTTCGCCCGGTCGCTTCTTCAGCCCCTGCCGGACGGATCTGTTTCGGCCATCACAAGCGGCTTTGCACAGGCATTTACGGTCTTCCATCATGGCAAGCGGCTGACGGACGTGACACTGAAAATTCCGGGACTGCACAATGTCGACAACGCCCTGGCTGCGTTCGCGGCGGTCGCCGCGGAAGGCGTGTCCACGGACGAAATTTCCAGACACCTGGCCACGTTTCCTGGCATTTGCCGGCGGTTTGAGTACCGCGGTCGCTGGCGGGGAGTGGATCTGATCGACGATTATGCACATCATCCGTCGGCTATTCGGGCGACGCTGAAGACGGCGCGGGCGGTATTTTCAGGCCGTCGGATCGTTGCTGTATTTGAACCACATCAGATTTCCCGGCTGGAAAATCTGTTTTCCGAGTTCGCAGAGGCTTTGTCAGCATTCGATGAATGCCTGATACTGCCTGTTCTTCCAGCACGCGAAAACGCCACCAAGGCTCAGTGCTGTCGCCTGTCACGAAATCTGGTTCGCCAGATCTCTGAAGCGGGAGGCCGCGCTTTCCTTGTGGCGAATCTTGACCAGGTGCCGGGAAGATTAGACCATGCGGCTCGACCCGGTGATGTGGTTATCACAATGGGCGCAGGCAGGACAAATCAGATTCATGACGAAATCCATCGAAGACTACAAAGAGATTCTGCAGCTTGAGGAGCCGCTGGCTCGGCATACCTGGCTCCGCCTGGGCGGGCCTGCGCAGTATTTTCTGACGCCTCGGACAGAAGAAGAACTGCTGTCGATTGTCCAGACGTGTCGTACACAGAAAATTCCGGTCCATATTCTGGGCGCGGGTTCCAATCTTCTGGTGCGCGATGAAGGTGTGCGTGGGGCTGTGATCCGCGTCATCGAACCGCTGCTCTGTAAAGTTCGCGTCGAAGGCACCGATGTGATTGCTGGCGGCGGCACATTGTTGTCCCACATGATTACCGAAGCGGTTCGCGCGGGGCTTGGTGGCGTCGAACATCTGGTTGGAATCCCCGGCACCATCGCGGGAGCCATCGTCGGGAACAGCGGCGGGGGCGCAGGCGACGTCGGTCAACTGGCTTCCTGCGTGAAGGTGCTGACACAGGATGGCACCGTGGCGACTCGAAAAGGAGACGAACTTTCCTTCTCCTACCGCCGCAGCAGTTTTCAGGACATGCTGGTTCTGTCGGTCACGTTGAGCCTCACAAAGGACGATTCCGAAGAACTAAATCGGCGAATCCGCAAGAACTGGATCATGAAGCGATCCACACAGCCGCTGGCCGACCAGTCGGCCGGCTGCATTTTTCGAAATCCTCGCGGTCTTAGCGCGGGGGCTTTGATTGAACAATGTGGGCTCAAGGGCATGTCTGTAGGCAAGGCCCGCATCAGCGAACGCCACGCCAACTTTATTGTGACCGACGTCGGGGCCACCAGCCGCGACGTTGAGCAATTGATCAGTCGCATTCAGAAGGCCGTTGCCGAAAAGTATGCCGTGGATCTCGAACTGGAAATCAAAGTCTGGTAACAGGACATCGTGTAAGTCGATGGCATCAATGGCGACGACTTACAAGTCGTATTCAATTCGTGATGGATCACGTTTCAGGAGATTGCGGATGTTCAGGGAAGAATCGCAAAACCGCCGGCTGCGGATCGTGGTCCTGAGCGGCGGAGACTCGGCCGAGCGGGATGTCAGCATAGAAAGCGGTCGCAACGTGGCCGCCGCCCTGCGTCAACGTGGCCATGCTGTCGAATTACTGGACCCGCGCGATACTCCACTGGCTGCAATCGCATCTGATACAGACATTATCCTGCCAATGCTGCACGGGACAGGAGCCGAAGACGGGGTGCTGCAGGAAGAGCTGGATCGGATCGGCATCCCGTGGTTGGGCAGCTCGGCAGAAGCCTCCCGCCTGACCTTCAACAAAATCACAACCCGTGCGGCTCTGCTGGATGCCGGGCTGCTGGTTCCGCCCGGCGTGGCTCTGAATCGTTTTTCATCCGGGGCTCTGATTCAGGAAGCGGCGCGCAGCGTCGGCTATCCGCTGGTTGTCAAACCGGCCGAACAGGGATCGAGCGTCGGCGTCAGCATTGTTCATCGCGCCGAAGATCTGGAATCTGCTGTCCGCGAAGCCACTCGCTGGGGGACTCGTTTTCTGATCGAACAGTTCATCCCTGGCCGTGAAGTGACGGTCCCCGTGATTGATGATTGTGTCTTCCCGGCGGTGGAAATTATACCATCCGGTTCGTGGTATGATTATCACGCTAAATATCTGGACGAATGTACGCGGTACATCGTGGCTCCGCCAGGACTTCCGTCCCGCCTGGAGGAACTGGTTCTGCTGGCCTGCCGAGCGTGTGGAGTCAGTGGCATCAGTCGCACGGATCTGCGGATTGATGATGCGGGCCGCTGCTGGATTCTGGAGATCAACACGATCCCCGGCATGACGTCACACAGTCTGGTTCCCATGTCGGCCAGCGCAAAAGGTTTTTCGCTGGGTGAATTGTGCGAGCAGCTGTTGTTAAAGCAGCTGGGGGAAATTCAAAGCGTGGCGTGGCAGCCGTCGCCAACCAAACGCGCCGCCTGAGGCTGCCCGTGCCGCGCCTGCCGCCAAAAAAACGCCCCCGAGTTCATCTCGGGGGTTCATACCGACTTTGCACTAACACTGTGCCCCGTGCGAAAGCTGTCAGTTCCATTCGGGGTTCGTGATGTTGTGCGGTAGCAGGCGATTGGCGCGGTGAAGTCGTCGCATGCAACGTTCCCACAGGCCGTACACGTCTTCTTCAAGCACCAGGCTACCGTCGGCGGGAATGGAATACCAGTCGCCTCGCATGACTTCGCTTTCCAGCTGTCCTTCGCCCCAGCCTGCATAGCCTGAAATCAGCCGGAATTTCACACTGGCGTCCGGCTTCTTTTCGCTCCGCACGACCTGCTCAAAAGAATCTTCACTGCCGGCCAGAAATAAACCGGGGGTGACTTCCTGATCGCGTTTTCCAAGAGCCAGACAGTTGTGCAGGATAAACAGGGACGTAGGTTCCACCGGGCCGCCTACAAAAACTGGCGCGTCATTTCCGGAAATCTGTCCTTGCTGAGACAACGCTTTGCCAATCGTCATCGATGACGGACGATTGATCACCAGCCCCATGGCTCCCTGATCATTGTGCTCAAGCATCAGCACCACACTTCGATAAAAGTTGGGGTCTCGCAGATGGTTGGCGGCAATCAAAAAGCTGCCCTGAAATAAACCCGACATTTCCATGCGTCCGGACTGAAAGTGAAACAGAATGCCAGGCGTGGCTCGGACCAGTCTCCGTCCACAAAACCTTCGGACTTCTTCTTTATGACAACACCGAACAACCCTGTCCAGGAACAGGCCTCACAACAGCATCACAAGGCCATCCAGCCCGGAGAGACGACTGTAAATCGCCAGAACCTGCTGAGATGATTCACACATCGGCTCGATCGTCACCGCCACGTGTCGCCCGTGTTCGGTATTTCTCAGCGAGAATGGCGGATCGGTACCCATCTGCAGTTCATCTCTGACACAAGAAACCACTCGCGCTGTAAAGTTGCCGTCGGCGTACCCAATCACTTTGAACGTGTAGTGACAGGGAAACGCATGCATGGCTTCAAGCAGTTCAATGCCTGGAAGATTTATCACCACAGAGCCTCCTGACAAGGCATTGCCTCTGACCAACTTACTGCTGACCTATCGGTCGGCTCAAACGAAAATACGACATTTGTTCGCGTCCTGTCGGATGTGTTTTCAGTGCTCACACCTGACAGTCTCATTTACCCATGGCTTTGGACGGACTTCGATGAAGACTTCAGCATTGTCCCTGGGAACAGCATCCGCCGCCAGTCGAACAATTGGTCAACCCGCGATTCCACGGTGCTTTGGTCAGCAGCATTCCCATGCCACAAGTATTACTCAGCCCCGCGAAAGTCAAGCCGACTCCGATAAAGGCAGGGATGACCAGAAACCAGATATTCATCAGAGCCAGGCATGATCCGATCAGCGTCAGCAGGCCTGCACAGATCCGCACCTGGCGGTCCAGAGACATCATTTTCTTCTGACCACGATTGACCGCAAGCCCGGCTTTTTCCCAGGCCAAAGTGCCCCCATCGACATTGACGACATTTGTGTACCCGGCTTTCTCAAACATCTGGCACGCCTGACTTGATCGCCCGCCAGTGCGACAGATGATGTACAAGGGCTCGGTGGCCCGAGTTCCGCGAGATTCCATGATGGCTTTGGGATTAAGAGTATCCAGCGGGGCGCTCAGGGCTCCTACGGCATGAAACTCATAAAATTCCATCAGGGATCGGACGTCAATCAGATCAAATCCGCCCTTGCGGCTTAACGGTGCAAATTCCTGAACGGTAATGGTGCTTGGCATTGGTAATAACTCACGATAATGAAATTGGAGCGGTCGATGCATCCGCCGCAACGGCATCTTCCACTTGTCTCTCGGTCGGTCAAGGGCTCCGACGGAAGTTTCGCCGACCGTTTCGGATTGCTCCACCGCTGCCTGTGGCCAACATGCGTGACACATCGTAGACGTTCTCGCTGCCTTCCGAGGCATACAAATACGTAAGTCCGATAGACGCGCCCATTTGCTGGTCAACATCGTGGTTAATGCAGCCGCGAAGAAAGTCGTCGTACGATTTTTCTCGGAGTCCTGTGATTGTGCAGGGTAGCCAGTTTCCGGTTTGCTTGTCACACCCTACGGCTAGCCGTTGGGTGACGGCTGGGCCAACTTAGTGTGGGGCTGATGGAGTCTCAAATGAGGGGTTTCAGTTTTCCGGGACAATCGTGTTTAATTCGCGGATTGAAATGGCGGGTGCGGTGTGATTGGGTTTGTGGGAGGCTGGAGCCTCCTGGCAGTGCGTTCCAGGGCCGGAGCCCTGGAACGAGGGGGAGGGGAATTCTTTATGCCTACCGAAGTTGAGATTGTCGACGTCTGGGTGGGGCAGTTCAAATCCCGCCATGCACTCGACGACTACCTGACGAACACGTATGACGAAGAAAATGAGAAGCACCGGTTTCGCTGTTCGCGGCTGACCATGAACAAACATGCTGCGATCATGACTTTGTGACGGCGGCGTTCCGGAAAGTTTCGAACAATTTCCCTGAGCTCTGCGACGGACTGCCATGCGTTCAGTCATGGGGCGACGCAGCTCGGATCGCATTTGACGGGCTGAAAACATTCCCCTGGCATGACCAGCAAATCTCGATCGGCAATCTGTCTTTCCGCTGGCTGAGTCGCCTGGCGGGGTTACTGATGGATCGACCAATTGACTTAGGCCTGAGACGATGGCCGATTTCATGCTGTCAAATCGGCTAGCGCCTCGCGGCTCAGGTTGTGACTAAGCATCGTGCGGCTTTTTAGAGTCGCCTTTCGCTCCGCGAAAGCAGCGTATTCGCAACTTTCGCAGAGCGAAAGGTGACACTCATTTTCCGCTCGATGCTAAGTCATCACTCACCGCCGCGGAGAAAGGCGATCAGGTCGGCCATTTCCCGAGCCGTGATTTTCTTCTCGAATCCTTCCGGCATCAGACTCAGCCCGGTCGCTTTAATTTCGGCGATGTTCTCCCGCAGAATCACTTCCTGTTTCCCATCGGCAATAGCCTCCAGCAGGACGGGAATGCGTTGCGGGTGATTGGCGACGGCTTCAATAATCTCATACTGCACTGTCGGAGTTGATGACGGAAAGAGGGTCAGTAATTCGGCGGCCAGCGCGTCGTCCTGAAACGCGGCCAGCGTGCGAATCGCTGCAACCTGCAACTCAGGAGCCTGCTGCGTGGACAGCAATGGCTTGACGGATTCACGCACGGTCGGCAAATCTGCACAGCTCAGCATTCGCAAAGCGATCAGCTGCTGAGGCACCGTCTGACCGGGATCTGCGACGATCTTTGCCGCCGCCTGGATCTGCTCGGCCAGCAGCTTGCCCGCTTCGGTGTTTTGCCAAAGTGCAGACAGGCGACCGCCAGCACGTCGAAGTCCGTCTTCCAGAGCCAGGAGCATTTCCGTGGTGACAGAAGCAAGTCGCAGTTCATCGGGAAGTCTGCTGAACCCGGTTCCGATGGCCAGAAGTTCGGTCGTATTCTTTCGCACGCCCGTCACGGTGGCCAGTTGTCGCAGCAACGGCAGATGCTCGGGCGCACTCAAAAACTCGGGCTCGCTCAGCAACTGCTCAAATAATTGCGGCGCCAATTCTCGAGAAGAACTCAGCACGCCGTTGACGATCCACGGATCTGCAGCATCTCGGCGAGCAATCGACAACAACGCGTCCATGCAGCGAGCATCATCAAAAGCACCGAGTCCCAGCGCCACCTGAAAACGCACGCGCGGCGATGGATCGTTAGCAAGTGCAAGCAGCGGTGCCAGCAGGTCAGACTGAGATTCTGGGGCCTCGGCCCGTGCAACTCGTCCGGACAGCAACAGAACCGCCTGTTCACGAATAGCGGCGGACGAATCCCCGAAGCTCGCCAGCAGAGTCTGATTGCTGAGCTGCTTCATTCCCTCCAGCGACCACAGAGCATGCAATCGTGCCAGCTCCGAAGTCTGGTCCATCAGCAATTTTTCGAGCAACGGAACTGCAGCTGGATCCTGGCGTTCAAACAGCAGGCGATGAGCCGTATCACGGTGCCATGCATTCGGATGCTGTAGCAGAGCCACCAGCTCGGCGGTAGTGGCTTTGGAGAGTCGCGGCGTGGTTCGTCGTTGAAAGGCAGGAGGAGTCAGTCGATAAATACGGCCTCGATCACGGCCAATTTCCAGGTCCAGCAGCGCCTTCAAATCGTCAGGCATTGACCACGGATGCTCAATGGTTTCGCGGTACATATCGAGCACATACAAAGTTCCATCGGGCGCGTGCAGAAAATTGACCGGACGAAACCAGTTGTCGGTGGATGTCAGGAACTCCGACTTCTCGTCCATTCGCTGCGATGTGAATGTGACTCCCGACGGTTCCAGCTTTTGGCGATGAATCAGGTTTCCAGCCACCTCCGCCAGCAGCACCTGCTGCCGAAACTCAGTCGGATACGCGTCGCCGCGATAGATCGTGACACCGCAGCCGGATGTCATAAATCCCTGGGCGTTCTTTTCGCTGCGCGGCATCCGCGGATCGCCCTGGCTGGACAGTCGCGCGGCATTGATCAGTCGCCAGGGTTCCGGCGGACTGGCTCGGAACACCTGGAGCTGATCGCCGGCCACTGCCACATCATTCAAAGGGGTGCCCACATTCAATGCCGGATTTCGGACGATCGCCTGCTGCGGCAGCACCACGTGCTGAACCGGATTTCGGATGTTGCAGATAAACCGATTTCCCCAGTCATCAAACGTGTTTCCAAACCGTGCGCCGCCGGAAAGGAGTTCCAGCGTGGGCTGTTCCAGGGAAAAGCGATAATCGTTGCGTGAGATCGTGACGGCCGGGACTGTCGCATCAATGCCGGATGCGATTCTTCCGCCGTTGGTTCCGCCGGCGCCATAGATGCGATGGTCGAGCCCCCAGATCAAATTGTTGGTGACGGCCTGCACGTTGAACTTGCGAAAGCCGGTGAACACCTTCGTTCGAATCTCCGCCGTGCCGTCGCCGTCTTCGTCCTTCGGAAAAGGTCTTCGATGATTTTTGCATGAGTGACCTCGGTGTCGGTGAGACTGGTGTCCCGGCCGTCGTAGGACACTGTGAGCCGCGAATGATTGAGCCCCAGTGAGGCCAGCAGAGTCGCATGCAGATCGTGTACGTTGACGATGTTTTCCACGGCCGCGTAACCAAACGGATCGGTCGCTCTGTAAACGCAGCCCTGTTTGAAACCACCGCCGGCAATCCACAGCGAGAACGCATGCCGATTGTGATCGCGTCCGTCCGTTCCCTGGGAGATAACAAGAAGCCGAGGGACGGAGGTCTGCATTCTCGCGGCCGTTTCAAAATTCGCAATCCGCGCGGTTAGCTCGGTGTTTTCCGGATACCGCGATGCTTGAATGCGGTTCAGCTTTTCCAGAAAGCGTAGTTGATTCTGACGAACATCTGCGGTGACACCCTCGGGACTTTGCAAATTCGATGGCCACAAGATATTCCAGAACGACGTCAAACAGACGAAAGATAACAGTGCGATGAAACGTCGCATGGGAAACAGTCTTCTGAAGAGCGTCATCAAAAAAGGGATTCCCGAGGCTTTGGTAAACCCGGCCCCTGAACTACGGAAGTGTGAATAATCTTTTCGCGTTGGCTGTCGTCTGTCTGGCCATTTCGTCAGGCGTCACTTGAAGCACCTGAGCCAGACAGTCGCATGTGAAGCGGACCCACGACGGCTCATTCCGCTTGCCTCGATTGGGAAGCGGAGCCAGATACGGCGCATCGGTTTCGACCAGAAGTCGATCTATGGGGACAGACTTAGCGACGGTCCGCAGGTCTTCGTTTTTGCGGAATGTCAGCATCCCGGCGAACGAGATATACAGGCCCAGCTGAACGCAGGCGGCCGCCGTTTCAGCCCTGCCACAGAATGAATGCATCAGCCCGAACAACGGACCGTTGGCGGCTTCCGCCTGCAGAACTTCGACAACTTCCGCTTCTGCTTCTCGGCAGTGAACCACAAACGGTTTTTTGAGGCGTCGTGACAGTTCTATGTGACGAATAAAGTACTCACGCTGAATATCGAGCGGCGCCACGTCCCAGTATTTATCGAGTCCTGTTTCGCCGACGCCAACTACCCGAGGATGCGTCGCCAGGTCTTCAATCGCCGCCCAGTCGTCAGGCTTTGCTTCCTGAGCATAATTCGGCTGAATCCCGACCACCGCCGACACGCACGAATAACGATTGGCCAGCAACACAGCGGCCTGACTGGTCTTCAGGTCCACTCCAATGGTCAGCATCCGTTCGACGCCATTGTCGAGGGCTCGCTGAATTACGTGATCAATGTCCTGATGAAAGCCCTCAGAATCCAGATGACAATGAGTATCAATCAGAGGACTGGCCATATTGCACGCTCTGGAGTTGCACGCTCGAAAGTAACGAAATGAAAAACAGGTGACCGCAATCAGCGGTGCGACCAATTTGCTGAAATTGGATCCCATCCGCACGTTACGTCAGCCGCCCCGCGTCGTCTACCAAGTGAGCCGAATCAACACGGGCATGAACTCGCCCTCTGCAAAGCCACGGCGAGTGTTGGCGGCAGGAAAAACATTCAAACGGAATCGACAGCCTCGGTTGGGCACATTGCTTTTTTCGATCGATTTCGCATTCGCAGGATACGTGGGACAAAACGGGGCAGGTCGTTATCATCCGGGCCTGTCATTTGCGGTGACTGGCGTTTAAAAAGAATTTGAACGCCCCGCGGAGGACTTCTGTTTGCCAGGCAAAATGGAATGGTTCGCGATTTTACAACGGAAAGCCTGTCGCACGACCCGATTCATGGCTACATCCCGTTCATTTCTCGTGTCGGTCTGCCTTCCGGGGAAGCGGCCGAACAGGATTTGATTGACCATCCGTGGGTCCAGCGGATGCGACAAATCCATCAGCTGCAGACCGCATGGTGGGTCTTCCCGTCAGCCGAGCATATGCGTTTTCAGCATGTCCTGGGCGTGATGCATCTGGGCTCGGTCACCGTCCATGCGTGGTACGACTCGCTGGTGGATTCCTGCCGCAGCGTGCCGTCTCGCGCCTGTGTGGAAAGCATGGTTCGCATTGCCGGTCTGCTGCACGATGTTGGCCACGGTCCGTTCGGTCACTTCTTTGATGATCATTATCTGGATCAGTACGGATTGACTCACGAAGACATCGGCGGTCACATTATCGAACACGAACTGGGCGACATTATTCGTCGGATTCGTCGCAATCCCAATGGCAAGCTGCAGCCGTTGGAGGAGATTGATCCTCGACAAATCGGCTGGCTGATTCGCCGTCCTGCTGGAAATCCGGACGATCTGGAAGGCCAGCCGGACTGGCTGAGAAAACTGCGAGCCCTGTTCAGCGGCATTTACACGGTCGACAATATGGACTTTGTGCTGCGGGACGCTTACATGTCCGGCTACAACACGAAGGCGTTCGATATTTCGCGTTTGATTCATTATAGCTTCTTCACCGAGAATGGTCTGACCATTCATTCGCGTGGTCTGCCGACGCTGATCAACTTTATTGAAACACGGGCCAATCTGTTTCGGACGATTTACTTCCATCGCACGGTGCGAGGCATCGACATCGCGTTGGAAGATTACTTTGCAGAAACCATGAAGCTGCTGTTCCCCGGCAATCCGCTGGAGCATCTGAAAGCGTATCAGGGACTGACGGAAACATCGTTTCTGGTCGATGTGGTTCGCTGGGCAGACAGTTCCGATCCGACTTTGCGCAACCTGGGAAGCCATTGGAAGGCGATCATCAACCGGGAAGAAATGTGGCGGATGGCGTGTGAGCGCACGATGCATTTCCACAGCGGACAGGCGGAAAGTACGACGATCTTTTCGGAACCTGATCTGGTCGAACGTCGTGTTCGCGAATTACTGCCGAAGCCCATCAGAGACATTCCCCTGCGCATTGATGTGGCTCGCCATTATCACCGCCCAAATTCTCGCAAGCCGGCTGGCAAGCAGAACTACTGGTACGATCCGGCCAGCGGTCTGTCGCATGAACTGGACGATGACGAACTGTTCCGCAGCCTGCCGACCAGCTTCATCATCTTCCGTATCTACAGCCAGAGCCACGCCCACGATCGTGAGCTGAACGCAGCTTTGCAAAACGTCGCCGGCGGAAGCGGCGGGGACACGAAAACGAATATGTAGCGGCTCACGCCGCGTGGCCTTCTTCTGGCGCAGACGTATTGTGGGACTGGGCTGCGCAAAAGTTGTGGTTTTTCGTGCGCCGATTGAGTCGAGATTTGTTCCGTTAAAGGACTGGATAAAGCAACCCGCCGGCTTTATGCCCAATGGCGTGGACTTAAGCTGGTCGTAAGAACTCAAACCCCATCCAGCTCGCCCGGATCGGTGGCTAAGATGGTGTGCAAAAAAACCGAAAGGGGGCGTTGCATGACCCCATCCGCTTTATGCGGATGGTGAACCAGATCGGTTAGTTTGGCGACGATTTCCGGGGAACTTCGTTTCTTGATCTTGTCTACGTCCTCGTGCTCTCTGAGTCACTTTTATAAAGGCGCCACGATCTCCGCAGCAGAGGTTCACAACGCTTCTGTTTTTTTTGGTCGGTGCCAGCCACAATCGCCCACGCGATTACTTAGGCGGGAAACGCCAGCCGTCGGGGACGCGGGCGTTCTTGCGGACGACGACGATCCCGTCACGAACAACCACTTCGCCGCAATCACATTCCGGAGACGGTGCTTCGCTGGCGACGATGCGGGCGTTGCGGCCAATGCAGACGTTTTTGTCGAGCATCGCACCGTCAATGTAAGCCCCATCGCCGATTCCCCACACTGGTGAAGAATCGCCCATGGCATAAAGATGATCATCGGTGTTCGGATAAAAATCGGCCCCCATCAGCACGGCGTTCTTCATCGTCACGTTCTTGCCGATGTGAGTCCGCATGCCCACAACAGATTTTTCAATGGTTGTTGAAGTTCCGATAAAGCACCCATCGGCAATTAAGCTGTCGCGCACTGTGCAGGAGCCCATGCGAGTCGACGGAAGAAAACGTGGCCGAGTAAAAATGGGGGCTCGGCGATCGGCGAACTGAAATGGCGGGTTGGTATCCGTCAGCGCCAGATTGGCGTCGTAAAACGCCTTGATCGTGCCGATGTCTTCCCAGTAGCCGTCGAACAGGTGCGTCTGCACGTGATGATTCTTGATGGCCAGCGGGAAAATGTCCTTCCCGAAATCCTCATGGCTGGTTGATTCCAGCAGATCGACCAGCAGATCGCGGTTCCACAGATAGATGCCCATACTGGCCAGGTACTCGCGCCCGTTGGCTTCGATGCCCATTTTGTCGATCCAGTCCGCAGGAGTCCGGACTTTCGCAAGCGATGCATCATCTTTTGGCTTTTCAACAAAGCCCGTTACCTTGCCGGTGCCATCCAGCTGCATAATGCCAAAGTCGCGAGCTGCCTCGGCATGCACAGGCACGGTAGAGATTGTCACGTCCGCATTGTTGTTGACGTGCGTCGCAATCATCTCCTTGAAGTTCATGCGATACAGCTGGTCGCCCGACAGAATCAGAACATACTTGATTCCGTACTCTTTCAGAAATCGAACCTGCTTGCGGACGGCATCGGCCGTTCCCTGATACCAGTTCGATTCGTCCAGCGTCTGTTGAGCCGCCAGGATTTCCACGAACCCGTTGTGGAAGAGGTCGAAGTTGTACGTCTGGCGAATGTGACGGTGCAAACTGACGGAGTTGAACTGCGTCAGGACATACATCCGGTTGATGTCGCTGTTGATGCAGTTGGAAATCGGAACGTCGATCAGTCGGTACTTGCCACCCAGCGGAACTGCGGGCTTGGAACGATACTCCGTGAGCGGCAGCAATCGGGTTCCTTTGCCTCCACCGAGAATCAGGCACACGACATGACGCATAAACTCATCCCCGTTTGCTGTGGGTACTTTGCAAAACTGTAATTTCAGTTGCGCCGAAGCTTACAGACTTGTCACGATTGGGGAAACCAGTCGCTCGCCATTCCCCGCGCCTGAGACGCACATTTGAGACAATTTGAAGGTTTGTATGTGCGATGTGCGAATACACGCTTTGCTGGCTGGTCATTACAGCCAGCACGGTGGGTCTGTTCGGGCGATATGAGCTGACTGCAGGCGTTGAACTGCCGACTCCGACGGAATGGCCGGACAACACAAATCTGTCCCCGCCAATCATCAAAACAGGGTGTAAATAAACGGTGCAGCCCCGGTGGAGGTCAGGAAAATCGCGACGCCTGCCAGAAGCAGGACAAGAATGATGGGTGTCAGCCACCACTTCTTTTCTTCGCGGATGAACAGCCAGAATTCCGCCAGAAGGCTCATCGGCTGCTCATCGCCAGCCTGTTCAAATTCGCTGACCTTGTCGGACGGTGGTGGCTGTGGAGTGTCGGTCATCGCTGTGATCCAGTGAAGAGTGGGCTACGACTGCTGATAATATTTTCGAACACTTCGCGGAGGTGTTCGAGGCTGCCAGAAACTGTCTGCGTCTCGCGAACTGCGGCGCTGAAGGACGTCGCGGCCGATGATTCTAAACACCAGAGCCATGGGAAGGAACAGTCCAAAATAAATCATCAGCATTATGAGTTCGCCCACGATCAGACCGATTGGCAGAGTGAGAAAAATCATTCCGACAAATACGGGTTTCAACAAGTGCGGAGCCGCCAGTCCAAGCAGGCCCAATGTTGTGCCCAGGAACGCGGCCGCCTGAATCAATTGGCTGCTGCCACCCCACATCCAAACTATGGCCGGAAGTGCGACAATGCAGAGCAGCCCAAACTGGCGCAGCTGTCGATCGGTTGGATTGGTGTTAATCTCAAACATAGCCATGATTAATCATTGGGCAACAGCAGAAATGAATCGGGATGATTGGCAAACGGCCAACGGGCCGCCGGACACGTAAATTCAAGCTCCGGTGACTGCAACTTTTCACCGTCCCGGGAAAGGCTCTGCATCACTCGATCCAGCATTCCGGTTGTCAGCAGAGTTCGCTCAATCGGATACGCTGCCTTTCCTGAATGAACCGTTTCTTCGAACGCATGCAGCAGGTAAGCGAAATGTCCGTGAGGAGCCGTTTCCTGGAGCTTGAACCAGGTGGCTCGCGGCTCAGCCTCCCCTTTAAGCTTCACAGCGATGGCAAATTGATCTGACAGACCATTGGCCATCATCACGGCTGAACGCAAACCGTCGCGATGCTGAAAAAGGTATGCCGCCGCATTATCGCCAGGCTCCCAGGCATTGGGATCACGCGGCTTACCGGGCAATGTGTTTAGTGCGGCCTGCAGAAGTTCGGCCGACCACGCTCCTTCGTTTCCCGATCGCTTGATTTCGGCTCCAGACACCGCCTGCACAGAAGCGATCCCTGTTTCACCACCGCGCCGACGTTCCAGCATACACTGGTGACCTTCGATCGCATGAAATCCGTACGCTTCAAAGGGGCCATATCCAACAGTCAACGCCGCTTCGATTTCGCAGTCGAGCGGGAGTTCCAGAGCCGGGTATCGCCAGGCCACGGGAACCGTCGATCCGGCGAGCAAAGGAAATTTCATCTGCTTTGCAGTGTCGACCATGTGCCGAGCATCTTCAAACCGCCACGCCAGATGCTTATCATTAAAGACCGGGACAACTTTTCCACAACGTCGAAACGTGGCTGTGATTTCATCAAAGAAACGCCGTCGCGGATACATGTCCTGTTTGGTATCCGGAGTCAGCGGATACGAGCCATGCTCGCCAATGCTCAAAACACCCTTCACCTGCAGTTCATTGGTGTCCAGCGTGAGAGCATCATCAATTGTGGTCGACAGGCGGATGCCGTGCTTCTGAGCCAGTTCTCGGCTGAGATCCCCGTCGGGCAGTTGGTCGACATAAAGTGAAACCAGTTTCAGGTCCGGTCCTGCGCCACCGTCCTGCTGAAAGCCTTCGAGAATTGTTCCAAGGATCACATCGGCATGACTGGATTTGTGGTAAGCTGTAACAACGCCAGCGACTGGCAATTTTTCGCGAGCCGCTTGCTGCCGCTGCGTCGCTGGACTGCTCCACAGTGGAGTTGCAGCGCCGCTTATCGTGGCGATCAATCCTGCTCGCAGTGCCGACCGACGCGATACTGGCATCATGCAAAATAGTCCTGCTGAGATTCAAAGCGGGCTCACAGAATCATGTCTGACTCACTCAGATCTTAATGAATCTTTGACGGCAACGCCGATTCAGGAAATCACGTCCTTGATCACCGTTCCATGAACGTCGGTCAGACGGTAGTCGCGGCCCTGAAATCTGTAGGTCAGCTGCTCATGATTAAAGCCCAGCAGATGCATGATCGTGGCCTGCAGATCGTGCGGAGTCACTTTATTCTCGACGACGCCAAATCCAAGTTCGTCTGTTTGCCCATAGTTGTAGCCGCCCTTCACGCCGCCGCCAGCCATCCACATTGTGAAGCAGTCCGGGAAATGGTCGCGGCCGAGCACATTTCCACCGGCCGTGCGTCCCTCGCGAAAAGGCGTGCGTCCGAATTCTCCGCCGCAGATAATCAGAGTGTCCTCAAATAGCCCGCGCTGCTTCAGGTCCTCGATCAACGCGGCAATCGGCTTGTCGGTCTTGGACCACTTGTTGGTCAGTCCGTCGGTCAGGCCCTCGCCCGGCCCCGTCCCGTGGAAGTCCCAGCCCCAGTCGAACAACTGCACAAACCGCACGCCCTGTTCAACAAGTCGACGAGCCAGCAGGCAATTGTTTGCAAAGCTGGATTCTCCCGGAACAGCGCCGTACTTTTCCTGAGTCTCTTTTGTTTCGCGATTGATATCCATGACTTCCGGCACCGAGGCCTGCATGCGATAAGCCAGCTCGTACTGAGCAATCCGAGTCATCGTTTCGGGATGTCCCAGTTCGGCCGCCTGAATTTCATTCAGCTGCTTCAGAGCATCGAGTGATCGACGTCGGACGCTGCGATCCATTCCGGCAGGATCGGACACATACAGCACCGGATCACCTTTGGATCGACACTGAACGCCCTGGAAGACCGATGGCAGAAATCCACTGCCAAAGGAATTCGCTCCACCATTCGGCTGAACACCACTGCTGATCAGCACTACGAAACCAGGCAGATCCTGATTCTCGGTTCCTAAGCCATAAGTCGCCCACGCGCCCATCGAAGGTCGGCCCGATCGAGGCGAGCCCGTGTAAAGCAGAAGCTCGGCCGGCGCGTGATTGAACTGGTCAGTGTTCATCGAATGAATAAAACAAATATCATCGGCGACTCGATGCAGATTCGGCACCGCATCCGACAGCCAGCTTCCGCCTTCACCGTGTTGGCTGAATTGACGAGGCGTGCCCAGCAGTTTGGGAATTCCCGAAGTGAACGCAAACGTGCGCCCCTTCAGAAACTCATCCGGACAATTTTCGCCCGTACGTTTCACCAGCTCGGGCTTGTAATCATAAATGTCCAGATTCGGCGGCGAACCTGTCAGATGCAGATAGATGATGCGTTTGGCTCTGGCATCGAAATGTGGCTTGCGCATTTCCAGCGGAGTGGATGGATTGATTGCAACATCGGCGTTCGCTGCACCGCCGGAGAGGGATGACAGAGCGATCGCTCCCAGTCCCACACCGGAGGACGACAGAAAGTGGCGGCGAGTCTGATTCTGAAGCAATGAGAAGTCAGGCATCATGAGCGGGATCTCTTTAAGGCCATCAGAGTGGTGAGGCAGGAAGCGTCAGGGTGGGAAACAGGCAGGCTCAACAAAACAACGCAGTCACAGTCTCGTCTGCGTAAATATCCTATCCGTGAATTGTCACATCCTGACATGATGATGTCTATGGACGATCTCGCAAGTGGATTTTCGCTTCTTTCAAATTCTTGCTCCCGATCCTGGACTGCCCAATCGTGCCTTTTGCCGCGATTTGTCAGTGCGAATGGGCTGCGTCCGGGAAGTCACCGCTCCGGACTTCGTCGATGTAGTTGCGAACCGCTGTCAGAGCGCCATTGCGAAGGTCGCCGAACTGCTTCAAAAACTTAGGCTTGAAGCCGGTGTTCAACCCCAGCATGTCGGGGCCGACCAGCACCTGTCCGCTGCACCGCGAACCCGCTCCGATGCCGATTGTCGGGATGCTGACGGCTTCCGTGATTCGCCCGGCGATATCTTCCGGCACCAGTTCCAGAACAATCGAAAACGCGCCGGCATCTTCCGCCGCGCGAGCATCGTCCAACAGACGCTGCTCATCGCGTTGAATCTTTCCCATGCCTCCGAGCTGACGGACGGCCTGGGGTCGCATGCCGATATGAGCCATCACCGGAATCTCCGCTCGCCCAATGCCGCGGATGGTTTCTGACTGAATCGCTCCGCCTTCCAGCTTGATCGCGTCGGCTCCGGTTTCTTTCATAATGCGGCCCGCGTTTTCGACGGCCTGCTGAGCACTGACGTGGTACGACATAAATGGCATGTCGACAATCACGAGTGCTCTTTGAACCGCGCGAGCGACCAGTTCGCCGTGATAGATCATCTGATCGAGTGTCACTGGCAGCGTCGTCGACTTGCCCTGCACAACCATGGCCAGACTGTCGCCCACCAGAATGCTGTCGACTCCCGCTTCGTCCATAATGCCGGCCCACAAATAATCGTATGCCGTCAGCATGGTCAGCTTCTGTCCGCGCGCAGCCGCTTCGCGAAACCCAGGAACAGTCATTTTACGCGGTGGTTTTTGCATAAGTGTTCAACAGGTAGGGGGCGATTGGCGACTATTACTTTCGATCTTTCACGATCGGATTGGTCAGCGTGCCGATTCCTGAGATCGTAATGGAGACCTCATCACCCTGTTCGAGCGTAAAGGTGTCATCAGGAACAACGCCGGTGCCAGTCATCAGAAACGCACCGTTCGGCAGATCGTTTTCTCGGATCAGCCACGCTGCGAGTTCTTCCGGCGTGCGCTTCATCTGACTAAGTTTTGTTTCGCCGCCAAAGACCGGCTTCCCACCGCGACGAATCTCCAGCTTAATCTCGACAGCATCCGGCTCCAGTGGCTTCTCGGCCAGCAGAACACAGGGGCCCAGTCCGGCACATTGGTTGTACATCTTGGCCTGAGGCAGATACAGCGGATTTTCGCCTTCGATGTCGCGAGCCGACATGTCGTTTCCGATGGTGTAGCCAACGATTTTTCCGGCTGGATTAATCACCAGCGTGAACTCCGGTTCCGGAACGCTCCAGTTGCTGTCATAGCGAACTCGCAGCGGCTGCCCTGGTCCGGAGACTCGATGAGCTGTGGCCTTGAAGAAAATCTCAGGACGATCGGCCGTGTAAACTTTGTCATAGTGAGACGCAGCGGCTTCGGACTCCTCCATACGAGCGATCTGGCTTCGTTTGTAGGTCACGCCGGCCGCCCAGACTTCCTGCTGGTCGATAGGGGCGAGCAGCGTCACTTCGGACAGTGGCACGGTCTTGGTGTCAGGCTTAAGTAGAAAACGAGCCAGCCCAACTGGGTCGGCAGAATTCAAAACGTCCATCAGCGAATGGCACTGATCAATCTGAGTCAGATCCAGCGGCTGAACCGAATCAGCGTGGACCGCAGCAACTCGCAATGAACCATCATTCAATCGAACGCGAGCAAGTTTCACAAAAAGGTTCCCTGAGGTGGAGTGGTGAGAGACCAGAAATTCGGAAAACCGCAGTCTAGACAACTGCTCTTCCGAAGTCTTGAGACCTGTGCCCCGGATTCAGACGTTTGACACAGGCTGAGGCAGGTCGAGATGGGGAATCAACGGATACGACCTGTAGAACGACCGCCATTCCTCGTCGTTGCTTTGTTCGCTGCAATTGAGTTTTACGCTTTTAAACGAACCACAGAAGCGATAGACAAATAATCGTACACGTAATATTGGCAATCATACAAGCAAGCATTCGTGTGCCCGCACCAAGTGCGAATGCACTACCCATGATCTGGGTAAGCAAAATGTACGCAACAGCAACGATTGGTTCAGCATGGAAATCACGCGAGTAACCCGGCCCGAAGGCATGGCGAACAAAATGAAACCCCTGCAAAGCAACACAGAATAATGAGGCTGCCCGAAAGGCTCGATTTACTGAAGTATCGGGCAGTGGCTCCATTGTTGTCATCTCCACTGCTGGTGTTGGCCATCCGAAATCAGGCGTGACACACCTGCAATAGGAAAGTCCAGCCAAATCTGGTGGTTGGCACCGTTATCGAGCGGTCCAGCCACCATCGACGGTGATTAGACTGCCGGTCATGTAGCTGGCCGCCGGGCTGCTGAGCAGAATCGCGGCGCCCTGAATTTCGTTGAGCGTACCCCAGCGTTCCATGGCGACGGCTCCTATGATGTTCTTCTTCGCGTCTTCCGAATCCGCGATCGGGATATTCATCGGAGTCAGAAACGGTCCCGGACAAAGAGCGTTGCAGGTAACTCCGGTTGACGCCAGCTCCAGACCGAGCCCTCGCGTCAATGTTACGACAGCGCCTTTGCTGGCGTTGTAAGGAGTTCGATTTGCCAGGCCTACCACGCCGAGCGTGCTGGCGATGTTGACCAGACGACCGTAGCCGGCTTTCTTCATTTGTGGCAGGACGGCTTTGCAGCACAGCCACGTCCCATCCACGTTTGTTTTCTGCACCTGTTGAAACTGATCATAGGTCAGATCGGCAATGCTGCCGCGGATGTTGATCCCGGCGCTGTTCACCAGAATGTCGATGCGTCCGGTCTGAGCGATCACGCTTTCGACCATAGCTTCGACACTGACCTGATCTGTCACATCGACGGACATTGGAATGCTGCGAGTCCCATAACCGGCGGTGATTTCCGCCGCGACGGTCTCTGCCTCCGCAAGGCCTCGGCTGGCAATCACAGTAATCGCACCGGCCGATGCGAGTCCCGCCGCGATGGCAGCTCCAAGGCCTTTAGAGCCACCGGTGATGATGGCCACCTGGCCGGTCAGATCAAACTGACGAATTCCGGGAAGGGTCTTCAGATCAACAGTCGGAGCAGAAGTTGAACTCATGAAAGCGTCCTGAAAAATCAGGCAGCTTCCCGGAAACGCAGTGACGGCTTTTCGATCGTCACAATCGTGTTTGGCGGAATGCTGCGACTGAGGGTGACGCTGGAGCCGATGTGTGAGCCGGCGCCGATGACGGTGGTGCCGCCCAGAATCGTCGCATTGCTGTACACGGTGACTCGATCTTCCAGCGTGGGATGACGTTTAGTACCGCGAATCAGGTTACCATCTTCGTCCCGTGGAAACGACCATGCGCCAAGAGTGACTCCCTGATAAAGCGTGACTCCCGCTCCGATCTCGCAGGTTTCGCCAATCACAACGCCAGTACCATGATCAATAAAAAAGGCCGAACCAATTTTTGCACCCGGATGAATATCGATTCCGGTCTCACGGTGAGCCCATTCGGTCATGATTCGCGGCAGATACGGGACCCCGAGCGTCAGAAGTTCATGCGCGATACGATAAACCGTGATGGCCTCAATCCCCGGATAGCACAGGATGATCTCGTCACGAGTTTTCGCGGCCGGGTCGCCGTTGAACGCAGCATCCACGTCACGGTTGAGTAGCGTTTGAAGCGAAGGAAGACGACTCAGAAATCCATCAGTCAGAGACGAAGCGCTGGGCGACAGCGAAACGGCGTCAACCCCGTTGTGCAGTCTCAGCTGAACCTGGCGTGAGTGAACCAGTGCCCGACTGATTTCCATTCGCAGACGCGACTGAATCCGAGCCAGTGAGGCGACGTATTCCGTGGCCGCAGCGCCCGGTGCCAGGCGGCGGTTCCCATGAACGCCAGGAAAGAGCAGCTCACGAATGTCGTGCACGACAGACATCACGCTTTCCACCGATGGCAACGGCGTTGTCTCCGGACACATGCCGCCGCAACATCCCAGCTGCTCAAGCAGGGTGTCGGCGACCTGGTCCAGGGACATCAGCTCAGCAGCATCGTTGGACATTTTTGGTTCTCAGTGATGGAAATTGATTCGCCACATCTGTGCAGATGGGAATAAATCCCGCTATTTAGTCGACTGTCGCGTCCGTGGACCAGTCGGGACGTTTCAACGTGTTCTCCCCAAGATCGGCATCCGGACGAGAGGTTCTGCATCCTCAGGACAACGTGTCCAGGTGGTTCGAGTGGCTCAGATGTTATCTGAGGAACAGCCATCAGAGTCGCGTGTATCCTTCCATGTCTACTTCTTCGGAAATCTTTGAAGGCTGGTGGAGGCAGGAACCGAAACCTCGAACTGGGTAAGGCGGCCCATCGACAATTAACAGCATGGATCAGAAATCCGGATTCTGAAACAGCTGTGGCGAGTTCACACTGAGGTTTGATGTGCTAGAAATTGCCTCCCGGCGCAGGTCCCAGGACAATGAATCAGGATCCGCCGCATTCCCTGACCGATCGCGTCGGCTTGCACTGCTGCGTGAGCAACTGCTTCGAGAAAATCGACGCTCGGCCGGACCGTTCAGTCATCCGCTCGCCAATCGCGGATCGCTCTGGAACCTGCGTGAGCAAATTCGGGATGTGTCGAGAATCGCCGATGCCGTGTTTACTAACGCAGATTCTGCAACGGACGAGCGTCTGCAGGAACTGTGTACGGATCTCCGCCGCCTGCTGCAGACTCAGCAGCGCTGGACTGAGCGTCTTGAGGATCAGATCTGGCGTCTGGAATCTCAGACAGCACTCATGCGCCGACTGCACCATTCTCTACTGCGGGGATCTCCCGGCACCGATCAGATTTGGGAACTGTGTGAGCTGATTGCCCGCGAAACGCAGGCTATTCCGGATGGCCTGCTGCTGTTGCCAGAACCGGGCCTTTCGATTGCTCTGCCAACGGACGGTGTGAATCACCTGGCTGCGTTTTCCATCGAACAGGCACGGTTCTGTGTTTTCACGGCCATGACAATGATGCCGGATGTTCGCGGTGCCGATCTGGTCGCCAGCTCATTCCATGCGTCGGCAAGCAGGATTCTGCTTCAGAATCCGCCGCAGCCGTCGGATCCAACGAAGAATCCGCTTCACTCGTTCGCATTGCAGTTATCCGCAGCGACGCCCAGAAGAACTCTCAATGAGGAAAGCCAGCGCCTGATTGATGTCGCGGCTGACTTTTCGTTGCATCTTGACCAGGCGGCAAATGAAACCCCCGCGCCAATTGTGCCGCCCGCGGTTAAGGAATTCTTTGGACCCATTGCCGCACGCTGGTCAAGCTCACAGCATCTGGAGGAAGCCCGGGCGCAAATGGCGCGTTCGTTCTGCAAAGCTCTGGGGCTGGGCGACATCGCAACGGCAGATTCGCTGAACACAGAACAGCACGCCGGCGGCCATAACGACGACGAGGCGGACGAACGGCTCGTGCTGTCACATAAGCTGCGATGGCATCAGCCGGAGCGAGAATTCGGGACAAACGGGCCGACGCCTGCGCCGCATGGAAAACGCCTTCGTCGCCCCAATTTTCTTAAACCAGCCACTGAGTCTCCCAGACTGTATGTATTCGCTGACTAACGCCGCTTTATGGTTCGTCCGGCCAACATTGCCGATTCCATCTTCGCGTCTCAATACGTCGGAGGATCTCATGCAACCAACTCCGGTCCCTTGTGCTGCGGGAACCGATAGAAGGCTAGGGGTACGCTGCAGCAAAGGCCCAGTGGCATTTATGTTGCGGAACGCCGCCAGGGCGTTCCGGCTGACAGGGATCAACAAACCGCCAGTATCGCGGTGGATCATTGTTTCTGATGTTGGATCACGAAAAAACCGACCAAAGTTTGCACCGTTTCTTCTATGTCTGAACCCACTGAGAATCTGACATCTGATTACTGGAGCGAGGCACGTACTCCTCTTTCCAGTCTGCTGTTTTTGATTCCGTGGATTGCCATTTATGAATTTGGCGTCGTCGCAATCGGACAAGATCAGCCGGATGCGGTTCGCAACGGCGCGGACTTCTGGATGAGGTCCCTGCTTTCACAGGCCGGCGTCGGGCAAATTTTGCTGCCGCTGTTTGTTATTGGAATGCTGCTGGGCTGGCATCTGGCTCGCAGAAATCCCTGGCACGTGCGACTTGAAACGCAGCTGGGGATGCTGGCCGAAAGCGTCGTGCTCGCCATCGTACTTGTCGCCGTCGGCCAGTGCCATGACCTGATCTTTCGGCAAATCACGCAGCAGAACGCTCATCAGGAAATTGTGTTTAACGCCATTGGGGGCTCCATGACACGCGCCGTTTCGTTTATCGGCGCGGGAGTTTACGAAGAAGTCATGTTCCGCCTGTTACTGGTGCCCGCTGCATTTCTTGGCTTCCGCATGTTTGAGTTTCCTCCCAAATGGGCGGCGGCGATGGCCGCGATTTCGACCAGTTTTTTGTTTGCTCTGGCTCACCACGTCGGACCGTCCGCGGACGCATTTAACCTTTTTGCGTTCTCATTTCGTGCAGCCGCTGGATTGTTCTTTGCAACAGTCTTCTTACTCCGCGGTTTCGGAATTACCGTCGGCTGCCATGCGGCGTATGATCTGCTGGTCGGCGTGCTGCTGGCCGTTCCCGCCGAGTAGCCTTCCAAATGTTGCAGCGGCTGAGTTGATTTCCTCGTTCAAGGAATAAAAGTAATAGACACATTCCATGTGCCCTAACCTCAATAAGACAGCGTTCTTCAGAACATTGCGGACGGCACACGGAGAGTGCCTGCTACTTTTTGAGGTTCTACGCGAAATGAAGTGCGCGACATAGAAATTGCGGACTATGGGCGCGTCGATCCGTGCGTGTGGCGGTCAAGCACTGCGATTCGGCCCAACGGGCCTTGGCAAGTCAGGTTCGTCGATCAACGCAAACGCATTTTCTGCGCAAGTGTCACCTCGCACTTTATTTCGCGAAGCACCCTTTTTGAACGGTATTGGGGGTTAAACGTACGCGATCTCGACTCCGCCGGCGGCAACGCGTCCCATACCACACGCTTGTGCAGTTCCAATGCTTCGGCCGCATGGAGTACGTGCGCCGAGTTTCGGCACATGATGACATTTTGAAATTTAGCGTGACCGAATTCCGCCGAACCGTTTGTGAGGCCTGGTCTGCCTTCGCCGGTGAATCATAAAAGAATTAAGAGAGTGATCATCCTCGCCTGAGGATCGACCGATTCAACCAGAGTGCAGGATTGTACTGACTCGATCTTCTCTCAACTCTCCTTCATGCTGGAGAACTCCCGATCCTACCGGGAACAAGGCACACGCCGCGAGGGGACGCATCAAAGATCGAGTCAGGACAAGGCACTTCAGCCCGCGATTCGTCGCGGGCTTTTTTATTGGCTGTTCCGAAAATGCTCAACCGAGATCCAACCGTCGGCGTAAAAATTATATTGTGAAACGACTGCCGCGAAACAGTCGCTGCCCGACGAGCCAACGAAAAGAGCGGACCTGAATCAGGTCCGCTCCAGTATGGCGAGCGGCAGATTTCTGGTTACCGTCGAAAACCGGGGGCGAGCGCCATGGGGATAATAAAATCAGCCGCCACGCGCTAGCGTCCGGTTGTTCGGCTTGGTAGTTCCTAATCTGCGGCGCGCCTATCAGTCAGCCATTGAGGGTCGACCAGTTTTTTCGCCAGAAGCTAGTGGTCACTATCTCGTGTTGAATGTTCCGCGAGCGTCCGTGGCCGTTCGAAATTCTTCTCGATCGGTCAGCTGCACGCTGAGCTGAGATTTGCCACGGCTGCGATGGACTTCGATTGTCGCTGAAGAACCGATGTCGGCCAGACTGACCAGATTAATCAGGTGGTTTTCATCGACCACATCCACGCCATTGAATGACAGAATCACGTCATCCGGTCTCAGTCCCGCCACGACGGCCGGACTTGACTGATGAGCATACACTCGTGTGATCCTTGCCCCGCGAGCTCGGGACAGTCCCAGACGCTGAGCCGTCTCGTCATTGAAGTTATTGTCCAGTTCAACGCCCAGATAAGCACGACGCACTCGACCATACGCTACCATCTGTTCAAAGACACGGCGTACCAGATTGCTGGGGATACTGAAGCCGATCCCTTCATTGCCGCCGCTGTTGGACGCGATGGCCGTGTTGATTCCCACAACTGTGCCGCGGACGTCAATCAGTGGACCACCACTGTTCCCAGGATTGATCGCCGCATCCGTCTGAATGAAGTCCTGATTGGTCACCGACTGATCAGCTGTCAGCGACAGATCGCGTCGACCTTTGGCACTGACAATTCCCATGGTGACGGACTGGCTGAGTCCAAACGGACTGCCGACGGCCAGAACAAAGTGGCCAATGTCTATTCCGTTACTGTCGCCCCATTGAGCCGTCGGCTGACCTCCATCAGGGATCTGCATGATGGCAATATCGCTTTCAACATCGCGATACACCTTGATGGGATGGACAGTTGAACCGTCGGCCAGAACGACATCAATTGCCGGCATCTCGGCACCGCGAACGACGTGATTGTTGGTGATGACGAACAGACCCTTTACTGTCTGGCTGCGCATAATCACGCCAGACCCGGTCTCCTCAACCTTGCGTTCCTTCTCGACACGCACGGCCTGAATATGCACCGCGGAGGGCATCACATCGGCCGCAATTCGGGAAATATGGTTTCCGCTTTCAATCAGCGCCATGGCACTGACGGGAACAGTTGACTCGCTGCTGCCGTCTCGGGAAATCGCGCTGGCTGACTGTGTCAGCCGGAAGGATTCCAGGTGTCCTCCGACCGCAAGCCCGATCGAGAGCATGGCTACATAAGCCGCTATTGAACTACGTCGCGCCATCAACGGACTCTCCAATGGAAAGTTTCACATCCTGTGGCGCGGGTCCTTCCGCATTGAAAATCTTTTAGATCGCTAAGTTCGACAGACTTTTGACAGTCCAGCGAACTCGGGTCTCGAAGCACACTCATCCATCGAGTGGCTCTGGAATCGTCCACCTTTCGTATCGAACTGCGGAATCGGCGAAGGCAAATTCATTCCGGTGGAATCTGCCGCAAGAGAGACTCTCGATATTCGTACGATCTGCAATCGGTAAAATCGTAAGCGCTGACTTCACTCGGCAGCATTCGGCCTGGAAATGTTCCCACTTTCGTACATCGCCGTCAGGCGATTCACTTCGCCAGTGTTTTTCCCAGACCAGTTCTGGCCCTTACCGCGCCTCAAACAACACGTCAGAGCCCAGTCCGAATTTTGCCGGCAGCGGGATGTTCGACCATTCCGCTTCATCGCCTTGTCGGAACTGCCAGTGACCGTGGAGGTCCAGGGTCTGTGTCCCGGCCTGAATTGCAGGGGCCGCCACGAGCTGCTTTTGAGCGGCTTTATTTTCCGTCCGAAGCACGAGCAGGTTGATATCGTCTGGCACGAGCACTTCAACAGGAATGCTCATGCCGCCGCCAGTTTCCAATGGCTTCAACATCGTCCCGTTGACCCAGGCCTGAATCGAATCGGCCCCAGGCGGATTCATCAGCACAAGGCTCTTATCCGTCAGCCATGTTGAGGGCAGCCGAACACTGCATCTGCACCAGACAGGCCCCTGCACGGCCTCCGTTTTCCCCTGCGAGAACTCTTTCCACGTTAGTCCCGTCGTACCGGTTTTCCAGTGCTGGCCGAGGTTCGACGGATCTTCAGCACTCGGGCGGATGGTCATGACATCCCGATCGATTCGCTGGTCGTACTTCGACGCAAATGGATGTCCCCCGACGATCTGGTCGCTGGTCACTGTGGGGCAGACAAACCGTTCAACATGAGAAATGATCAGATCATTGCCGGTGAAATGATCCACGTACGGCCAGCGTCGCGGGTTGTACATGCAGTCCGTCAGATCTCGCATCAGCACAACATTCTTCCCGTTGCGAGCCATCTGTCGCAGACCAAAGGGACGGCCGAGAACGCACATGTTGGTATGAACGCCGACAAGAATGACGTTTTTGATTCCCCGGGCTTCAAGGATACTCCAGACTTCGTCACCACGATCGCTGATGAAGTCGCCGGCCTTGTCGATGTCAATCATGCTTGACTGCGCCTCCCACGGCAGTCCGGGGTTCCTTCCCAGAGTTGTCAGTTCCGCAGCCCATTTCGCATGCTCGGCCGGATCGTCGTCGTCGCCTCCGTCGGATTGGTCGATCGGATACACCGCTTGCTCTTCGGCAGGAATCTTCGAGCACCAGAACTCAACGTCCTGCGGGAGATTCGCAGCAGCCGGCGTCTCGATGGCCCTCAGACGCGCCGCATGGCCTTCATAAGCCGGCATGCAGTCACTGGGGGAATGAATAATTGTCGCCCCCTGTTCACGGGCTTTTTTCAGAACATCATTCATGCGAGGCAAAAACTCTTCCATGCGGCGAACAGCATTCCGACAGTGATGCTTGTCCCAGACGTCGCAAACGATGACAGCTGTTTCTTTTGCCGACCACGTAGCAGAAATGCTGACTCGAGCAAATTCGCCTTTCTTTGCGGGCGGTGCGTTCTGGGAGCGGAGCGTCAGCTGAAGATCATCAGCAAGCGTCATTGGTGTCATCATCAGGCTGCTTAGCAGGAGCAGTGCAATTGCAGGGGCAGACATCGGCGGCAGTTCCTCAACAGCACGAACTTCAGACGGGCCATTTTGATTCCACTGCATGTCACCGCCATCGATTTTGATGCAGGCTGCAGCGGTTTCACAGGCCTTCAGCATAACGCACGACGGTCTTGCGCCAAAACGATTGCACGTGCCGGACGTATTGGCCCGTTTTCTAACACTTGTCGGAAGCCAAGAATGCGGATAGAAGAGTCGTTAGCGGTTCCCCATTGCAGAAGTGCCCGCTTTGATTTTGCGGTATTGGATGGCGCCGTTCGCAGCGAAATGGGATCGCAGATTACGCTCTCACCAAATCTGAAACTGACCGCTCACGCACCGCTGCCGGTCCACTGGCGACTTTTGAAAGATGGCGTTGTGGTTTTTGAAATGGACGATAACCAGATGGAGCATGCAGTCCAGGACGCAGGCGTCTGTCGCTGCGAAGCCTGGCTGAATGTTGCCGGTGAACCAACGATCTGGATTCTTTCAAACCCGATCTATGTGAACGGCCGCTGAGCGGTGAATGACCAATTTGAGATTTGAGATTTGAAAACGAAGCCTGCCATGCAAAAAAAACTGTCCCGTCTGATTGCCCTTTTGTTTTTTGTCCTGTTCGTTCCTGCAGATGCTCAGGCGCGGCATTTCAAAGTTGGGTTTGCAAAGCAGGACATCACGCCGACCAGGCCGACTCCTATGTGGGGCTACGGAGCTCGGCATTCTGTGTTGTCAACGGGCGTGCGCGATCCGCTGTACGCGAAAGCGGTGGTGATAGATGTCGAAACGGAACGACTAGCCATCGTTGGGCTTGATCTGGGCCGATCTCCCACCGATGCTATGCTGGTCCGAATTCGTGAGGCCATTCAGAAATCGTCCGACATCGACTTTGTGCTCATCTCCGGATCACACACGCATCATGGTCCGGTCATTGAACTGCTCGACGAACCCGGAAAGGGCCAGGACACCTTTGACGATGCCGTCGCTTATGCAAAGGAACTGGAAAGCCGAATCATTCAGGCCATCAATGCGGCAGCAGCCGACGTTCGTCCGGCGAAGATCGGCTGGGGAACACAATCCGTTGCGATGAACAGAAACCGCCACTCCAAACAGGACCCGAAACCAGTCGACAGGGAGCTGGGCGTTATTCGTCTGGACGACATGGACAGCAAGCCGATCGCCGTGATCGTCAACTACGCCGCTCATCCCACCATGCTGGACGGAGCCGACCTGAGATTCTCCGCCGAATGGCCGGGAGCCATGATGACTGCGGTGGAGGAGCAGCTTGTGACCAACTGCGTGTTCATGCAGGGTGCCTGCGGAGACCTTTCCACAATGAGCACAGAAGAGACTCGCGGCGTCGATGCTTTTGGAAAGGCGATGGCCGTGCATGTGATCAACACGGCGACAGCCATCGAAACGAAGGTTCCGGAACGCCCGCGGCTCAAGGGCATCGAGCACTCGTTTCAGTTTCCGACCCGAATGTCATTTTCAAGCCCGCTGACTCAGGCGATGTTCAGCACGGCATTTTTTCCGGAACTCGCCAACGCTTCCATGACTGATGATCTGCTCAAGAATATGATCAGCCCCACAATTACCACAGTGCTGATCAATCAGGAACTGGCCCTTGTCGGAGGCTCGGGCGAATTCTTTTGTGATCACAGCCTGCGTCTGAAGGAACGTTCGCGAGCGACCGAGACATTTTTCTTCGGCTACTGCAACGGACATGATATGTATTTTCCGACCATCGAAGCGGCTGCCGAAGGAGGCTACGGTGCCGACCCTGCCGTCAGCTGGGTCAGCCTTGGGGCCGGAGAAGAAATGCTGGACCAGGCCCTGATCCACATTTACACGATGCTCGGAAAATTCACCTTCGAACGTCCTGCTCAGCCTTAGAGACTGATCCCCATCGTCGTTTGATGTTTGCTGTGGGCGAACATCAAAATGTGACTGTGGGAAACCGGGCTGTGGACTACTATTCCCCCAATGCCGGTGTCTCACCGCTGGCAGTCTTCCTTTGAAGAATTGCTCCTGGCAACAGGCCCTCGGAATGAAACGTCGTTCGCTGATCCTGATGATCCTGATCGTGCTGCTGCCCGTTGGGCTGTTGACGTGGCTGAGCGTGCGAATGGCGAGAGATGAACAGTCCATCACCGAACAGCGATTTCGCAGCCTCATGGACCAACGGCTCGACGACGTGAACCGCGTCATCGCGGCGCGGTTTTTGGAAAGTGAAATACAACTGCAGCAGATCACTTCCATCGACGATTTTTCCGTCGTCGCACTGAGAGAAGTGGTCCGATTGGAACCGCGAGTCAGTCAGCTGTTTGTGTTGTCCCCGGATGGCAGTCTGCTTTATCCCAATCCCAGTGACGCATTGAATGGCACGGAGCTCAGCTTTCTGCAGCGAGCCGCGCGGATGTTTACGGATCGAGACCTGCAGAATGCTGTGGCTCAGGCCGAAGCAGGGGCCTACGGCGATTTTTCGCCGCTGGCATCCGGAACCGCACCCGCCGCTCCACCAGCAGTCTCAAGCCTTGCTGAACAGGAGACTCGCTTGATGGCGCAGGCCGACATGCCAGTCGCGGCCGCCCTGGAGATGCCTCCATTATTAAAACAGTCTGCAGGCGAAGCCCAGTCCCAGATGCCCGTTTTTCTTCCTGCCAACGGATGGTTTGTCTGGTACTGGGATCGCGGTCTGAATCTGATCTATTGGCAGAGAAGGCCGAGCGGCCATATTGTCGGTGCGGCTCTTGAAAGATCCCGCTGGATTGCCGATCTGATTTCGTGGCTGCCGGAAACGAATGCGGCACATTCCGGCGAAAAATCTGTGTCCGTGAACACCGCGTTTCGAGTCCTCAGTTCTTCCGCGGAAGCCGTTTATGAATGGGGCGGCGATATTCCAAAGCAGGCGATTCCGTTTTGCGAATGTCCGCTCGCCGCGCCGCTGGCTTCGTGGCGCATGCAATGCTTCATTCCGGCCGATCAGATCGCGGCCGGTGGTGGTCGCAGCGCCAGGCTGGGTTTCGCGGCTGGGATCGGTGCGTTTGCGTTAATGCTGATAGCGATGGCGTGGCTGCTGTTTCGGGATTATTCCCGCGACATGCGAGAAGCGTCGCAGCAGGTGAGCTTTGTGAATCAGGTTTCGCACGAACTGAAAACTCCGCTGACCAATATTCGACTTTACGCCGACCTTCTGGAACGTGATTTGGAGCAGGTTTCGTCAGAGCTGACAGCAAGCCCGCTGCGACGACTGGAAGTGATCACATCGGAGGCCCATCGGCTCAGTCGGCTGATTGGCAACGTGCTGACATTTGCCCAGCAGCACCGAACGACTTTGCAGATTCAGGCGGTCAGAGTGGATGTCACCGCTCTGGTCAGACAAATCGCCGAGCGATTCGCGCCGTCACTGGCGAATAATGGAATTGAAGTCAACGTGGTGGGACCAGCCGGATGCTTGCTCTGGCTGGATCCTGATTTTGTCGAGCAGATTCTGGGGAACCTGATCAGCAACGTGGAAAAGTACGCGGCTGCTGGTCAACAGCTCACGATTCGAACGACCTTAACACCTCAGGAAGCCATCATTGATGTGCTCGATGCAGGCCCCGGGATTGCGACGACTCAGCGGGCGAATCTGTTTCTGCCGTTTTCACGTCTGAGCAAAGACCTGCGAGCCTCCACCGGAACCGGAATTGGACTGTCGATTTCTCGAGAGCTGGCTCGTCTGCACGGCGGTGATATTGTGCTGAAAGAATCGGTCGCCGGCTGCTGGTTTCAGGTTCATCTGAAATCGCAGGAAAATCCTGCCCAAAACAAAGCATGAACCCGGGTTGAAAAATTGAACCGGCTTTTTCCAAAAGGGACCAACGGCTGACCAGCGTCCTCGCATCACGCGTAATGTTTGCAGAGCGAAATCTTTTTTGTAGCGGAACGCGCCAAGCGTTTCGGGGATTTCCCTAAAACAGCCGCATCCCGAAAGCTCTGGCGACTTCCGCTATCCACGTGTTGAACACAAAGTGAGTGCCACTGGGTGTTACTGGCCGATCGAAAGGTCGCCCGTGCTTTGGACGCCGGTGATCTGGTTGGCTTTCAGGTAATTGCGGTCAGTGTAATATTCGAACTGCCCGCCGTTGAGCACCTGCTGTTTGCCACCATCCGGATGGTACGACACTGTCGCCTGGCGTCCTTCATCGGCACGCAGAATGAACTGCTGCTTGGAATGGTCGTAGATGATTTTGTCCGCGAGACCGGCAAAAAGTTTTGATTCGAACCGGCACGGAATTCTCGTTCCCCGGTTCGATGTGCTTGTGTTGGATTCCGCCACCATGGAAAACGACGTGCTGTCTTCCGACGACATCCCGGGCACTACAGCGAGTGAAAGATTTTCGCACTTCAGAGCGCCGGTATTCTCCGGTAGTTCTTCAGCACTCATTCCGTCAATATTCAGACGATCGGTCAGAAGACGCACAGGGCCAAAGATCCCGCTAATATGCTGCTTGAGACTGATGAATTTCTTGTCGCGATTGCCGGTCAACTCGCCGATAAAATCCGCGCGAATAAAGTAAAAGCCGGCCTCGGAGGTTTTGGTTGGAGTGTTCGAGCGAGCGACAGTGCGATTGGAAACCGCCATCCTTCGTTTGCCCTTATCGGGCTGCACGGACTCAATCAGCCCGGGTCCTGTGGCGTGAAATTCGCCGGTAATCTGATTGAACTCAAGATCAGCAAACTCAGCATGGTGATGCGCCTTTACGACACCGTCTTCCATGATGTCAATATCCACGACGACTCGGCTCTGGCATTCGATGCGTTCAATATTGCCCACAAGTGACTTCGTATTGGAGGGCTGAGTCAGCTGGAATTCTTCGTCTTTACCGGCCGATTCGACTGCCACATCATCCAAAAAATGAACCTTCAGGCCGGCGCATGTCAGTTCGACATCATGATCAGTCTCATTGTTCATCACGGCTCGAATATTTCCAACGAAGTGCGCCGTGCGACCACTGAAGCTCATATGATCGCCCCAGTAAATATCGACAGGCGACGGCCTCGCCAGCGGCTTGCCATTCAGCCCCGTTGAGGACACAAACCGAATACGTCCGCTTCCGTTTACTCGTGCCTCGCGCTGCACAGCCTTTGAGCCGCCTGTCAGCTCGGTCAGGTCAATTCGCGGGCCTTCGATTCGGCGTGACGAATTGACAACCGTCGCCGGATCGCCGACCAGACTGATCTCGGTGTTCCCTCGAAATCCGCCCTTTGCAAACAGCATGTTCCCGTTGGCCGTGAAACTCTGCTCTGCTTTCGCTGCCTTGCCCGTTCCCGTGGCCTCATGAGTCACCGCGACGGTTCCCTTCAGCCAGACATCTTCAAACTGCGGCTGTTTCGCATCCCCAAACCAGACACGCGCTTCAATGGTATCTGACAAAAATGTTGTCTTGCCAGTGAGCCCGCCAGTCGAAGTACCCGAGGCGCGGCTCGCTGGCCGCCCAGGATCGTTTTTTGTTCGCTCAGACGACAGGGACGCTGCCGTGACCTGACCCGGCGGAACACCCTGCTGAAAGTTGACAGTCAGTTTTTCACGAGCCGTCCCCGACAACTCTTCGGCTGTCATGGCCACGTTACCGGTGGCTACCAGTTGACGAGGCCGAATGCTGGCCATGTCCATGCTTTGAGCCATCGGGTTGGCAATGTCCTGAGGATCGGTCTTCGCTGTGGCCTTTGCCGCAGCCGTATCTTCCAGAAACATGTCGATGACGCTGGCCGAAAGAGACAGATCTGCCTGCAGCTTTCCGGACTTTTGGGTGCTGGCCTGAATGACGCGTGCTTCGCCTTTCAGCGTGACGCGCTGCTCTTCACCGCGACGCACCAGCAGCGATTCTTTCCAGGCAGCGCCAAGAATGGTGGCGTCGTCCTGCTTGTCTGTGCGATTCGACGGTCCGATTTTTCCCGGACCACGGCATTCCACTGTATGGACGTCGTTTTTATCGTCCATCGCAATCAGCATTTGGCCTGTCGAAAGTCGCTTTCCGCTTTGATGAACTTCTACAAGGAATCGGCGACCATTGGCAGCAATCATCCGTTCGGTCAGTTCCAGCATCCGCTCTTTCAGATGATATTTCAGCATGCCCACACTGGCATAAACCTGCTCGGCTCCGTCTTTCATCGACCAGAATTGAACTGGCTGACCTTCGGCCGAAATGCGGGCCAGTTCCAGCTGACGTGAAGACTTGCCGCTGCCGGCCGCCTGAATGCGAGGCTGAAACTGAAGCACAAGCTTGGAGCAGTACAAACGGTCCAGGTCACCGGCCGCTGTCGGACGTTCCACCAGAACCTGGTTATCCATGTTGGCTTCACGGTCCATGAAACCTGAAAACGTGGCTTCCTTGGTTGGAACGAAGAATTCAAATCCGTTGGCCGCACTGACCTTCAGCTGAACGGGTTCGCGCTGGGATTCGTCGTCGTGAAACATCAGGTTGCAGTCGATGCGGCCTCGAAGACGAATTCGCTGCACATCGTTGACAGCCATCAGACCTGACTTTAGAGAATCCGCAGAAGCCAGCAGTTCGATTTCAGCACCAGATTCTGCTCGTCCGGAATGAGTGTCCCACGCAAATTTTACTGGCTGACTGGTCCAGATCTTCATCGCATCTTCGGAGATGTGAAACATCCGGCCTTCAATTCGAAGGCCATCCGGACCTGTGATTCGCACATCGCCTGAGAGGAGGCCCGAAACAATCTTTCCGAACTTCGCTTCCTGAAAATCGAATTTCGTGGATGAGTCCAGCTGGGCGGCATGAGCGGTCGCGGTGATCGGAATGTCGTCGCCCTCCTGCTGCCACAAAAAGGCAACCGGGCTGATGGCGATCGATCGGCTGTCGTTTGTCAGTTCCTGTTTGTTAAACCACAGCAGCCGACCGCCATCGCGGAAACGAGCGTTGGCTGTCTGAACCCAGCGATCTTCTTCCCGAAACCATTTTCTGGCTTCTTCCGCGAAGACCTGAGATTTCTCCTGAGGCGGCGAAGCCTTCGGTTGATAGGTCGATTCACGTTCCACTGTCAGCCATGGGGACGTGAGTCGCGCGTAGGCAAGATAAACAGCGACCAGCCCAATGCCCACGAGCATGGTACGAGGTCCTCTGGATATCGATGAACGCGACATGGATTGGCTCAAATACTGACGCAGGTCTTTGATGTTCGGTCTTTGGTTTTTAGTATTCAGTGCAGGAAATTGCAGGTCACGCGGAACGGCTGATAGATGCTGGGGAGAATGCCGGAGCGCTGGATGGCTTCAGAATTCGGTCAGCACTCTCGACTCGCTGCAGCACATCGGTGATGTCGAGCATACCAATCGGAGTCCGGTCTAAATCAATCACCGGGACTTCGCTCAGCTTGCGTTCGGACATCACATGAATGGCTTCCGGCAAAAGAATATCCGGCCCGACAGTGATGGGGTTTGGAGTCATGACATCGCGAATCGGCTGGTCCAGTTGTTCGTCTCTTCGATTTTCAAACAGCCGAGCCAGATCGCTGTCCGTAAACAGTCCCGTCAATTTGCCAGTGGCGTCGGTCAGGATAACGGCCCCGGTGCGACGCCCCGGATGACTGTGATGAATCATGACTTCGCGAACGGTCTCCGTCTCCGTGGCGATGCGCAGCTGATCGCCGGATCGCATCACGTCGCGGACCGGACATAGCTGACGGCCCAGACTTCCGGCCGGATGGAATCTGGCGAAGTCGGTGGAAGTGAAACCTTTGATCTGGCAGAGCACCAGCGCAAGAGCATCGCCCAGTGCCAGCATCGCTGTTGTTGAACAGGATGGGGCGAGTCCCAGTGAGCCGGCTTCCGGATGCTTGCCAAATCGAACGACGACGTTCGCGTATCGGGCGAGAGTGTTGTCTGTATCGCAAGTCAATGCGATCAGCGGCACCTGCATCTGGCGGAGTGTGGGAATCAGGCTGATCAATTCTTCAGATTCGCCGCTGTTGGACAACGCGAGAACAACATCGGTCGAGCCTACGCAACCCAGATCGCCGTGACGAGCTTCCGTCGGGTGCAAAAAGTGAGCTCGCGTACCCGTGCTGGCGAATGTGGCGACCAGCTTTTGTCCGATGAGCCCCGCTTTGCCAACGCCGGTCACAATGACGCAACCTGACGTGGAGCGGATCAGTTGCACGGCTTCACAGAAGGAAGAATCCAGTGTCTCAGCCAGTCGATTGAGCGATTCGGCTTCCTGGCGAATGATCCGCCTGGCTTCGCGCAGTTGCTCGACGTCTTCAGCGGAAATAACCGCGCGCGATGGTGAAGGTTGCGTCATCATGTCTTCCCTGACAAAACCGCTGATGTTCGCCCGCAATCCTTGCGGCGAATGTGATCTTTAATGGCGCTCGATTTCGATTGCCCCGCAGTCTACGATTCCGGAGAACTTCCCGTCAATCGCAGATTTGGGCCGCATTATTCCGTAAGTTGTTGTGAAAAATGGGCTTAGCGAAAGGGCAACCTGCTGTAACGATGCGGTTATTTTTTGCGACGTGAACCGGATGCCGAATCACCCTCGATCTGAGTCAATCCCAGAGTTCCGGCGGCGGTATCGAGGTGAAACTGAAACTCACCCAGATAGCTCATTCCAAGCAGCGGATGAGCTGCGACGGCTTCCGGCCCCAGCACCGCACACTGCACTTTTTCGACAACAAAGGTTCCCACGCGGACCGATTCGATGGTCTTCAGATGCGCGGTAATTGTGCTGCCATCCGCAATGGTCAGAAGGATCTGTTTGTCACTGGCCTCGGGCTTCAGGCCCATCGAAACGGCAAGTTCGTACGGCAGACTGATCAGACTGGCTCCCGTGTCCAAAACCATTTCTGCGGAATGCTTACCGTTGATAACAACCGAGGCATAAAACGTATTATCATCCCGACGGAGAGGGACTCGTTCTGTTTGAACAGTCGCCTTGAGTTCATCCAGTTTTCTCTGCAGGCTCTGAACACTGGCTGAAGGCTGCAACTTCAGATCTTTGCCGGTGTCTTCACGCAGTTTCTTCAGGCTGGCCTGAATCTCGGGAGAATCGGCACTGGTTTCGTAGGCTTTGGTCAATTCTTCCTCCAAAGACCCCAGGTCCAGAACCTGCTGCACGTATTCCTCTCTTGCATTGTTCAGATTGCCCCGGGCCGATATCTCCTTTGCCTTGAGATTCTTTAGACTGTTTTCTGCCAGAGTCATCTGCCCTTCCAGTGTATTGATCGCCCCCACGAGTCGATTATTGGATGCCACGTCGTTGACGTTTGCCAGCTGGGCGTTGAGTCCAACCAATTGCTGCTGGGCCTGCAGGATACGCCCCTCCAGATTGGTGATTTCCTGTTGCAGATCCCTCAGGGGCTTGACGGCAAGTTTGGTTTTCTTTTTCAGACTAGCGGCTTCGGTCAGTCCTTTCGACAAATCCCGCTCCGCTGCAAAAATCACGTTCGAACCACTGACTTTCAGCTCCAGATCGATGGTTGTCGCATCCAGCGATTGAGTTGGCTCATCGGTTGCTTTTGCAGATTTCTGTTCGGCCGCGTCCTGGCCTTCAGGCTGCTTCGACTCATCCCCATCGCTGATGCCCCCAGCCCACATCGACGGAATGAGCAGCAGATGACTGAGCACCAAAATGCAGGCGACGCGATGGAACTTCAAGAATTGTTGCATGGACAAACTCCTGGACAGATCGAAAAACTCAGCTTCCTGCTTCAGACTCAGCAAATCCTGACTCGCGTTTCTTCCCCACTCCGATGTGACCGCTTCAACTCTGAATTTTGGGCGAGGCTGGGCATTCCGGCCCGTTTGTTCGCAGTCGGACGCGAATGTCCAACGCACATTCTACAAGCTCAGGAAGGGATTGCCCCCGCCTGAATCAACTCCGCAATACTCCGAAAACTGCGCGGTTGCCAGTCATGAGTTCATTTCCGATCACGTCGTGCAGATTTACTCGACACTACGATTGGGATTCATCGGACTCGTGATCGGGAACATTACTGCTACGCCTCGTCCCTGCCGCATTACGTCGCTGCTCCGCAGCTTGCGTTACTGGGGCATCGTGACCTGTGGAAAGCCACAGGCTATCACCCGCCGCTGCTCCGCAGCCAACCGCAGACGATTGAACTCGTAATCGTCCCGCGATTCTCTTCTGCCAACTGCCGATCTTTCCACGTCCATTTGAAACAAAACGAGGTTGGTGAACCGTTATGGCTCACCAACCTTGTCTATTGTGAAGATGCCCTAAATCAGCAGCACCATCTGTTGTTTCAGATTCCCGTTGGGAACTGATTAGTAGCGATCACGTCCACCGCCACCACCGCCACCACCGCCGTAGCCACCACTGCCACCGCCGCTTCGGCCGCCACCACCACCGCCGTAGCCACCACTGCCGCCGCCGCTTCGGCCGCCGCCGCCACCGCCGCCACCGCCGTAGCCACCACTGCCACCGCCGCTTCGCTCTTCACGTGGGCGAGCTTCGTTGACAACGATCTGTCGACCGTCCATGTCTGAACCGTTCAATGCTTTGATGGCTTCATCGCCACCAGATTCCATCTCGACGAAGGCAAATCCCTTGGAACGGCCAGTCTCGCGGTCACTGATGACCTTTGCAGACGTGACAACTCCATACTGAGCAAATGCCTGCTCAATTCCCTCTGACGTGGTACCCCAAGCGAGACTACCAACAAAAATGTTCTTACTCATTCAACAAACCCTTGAGCTTTGCAGCCACCAAAACACCAGTAGTGCTGCCACGCGGCAGCCTTCAAAACGCTGAATTTGAGGACTCGGATTTTATCCGAAGGACCATCAAAATAGATGGATGCTGCTGCAACACTCAGGATCCGACGCGGTCGTCTTCAAGAAAGCTTGTAACCCACACCAATTGTTTGAACGACTCATTGAGCCGAATTCAAATTCAGATCTGGTGACGCTACCCGCATGCAACGGGAATAGCAACCCCATATTGCAATCCCGGAGGGAATCAACGCCGGAAGGCATGAAAACAAAGCGTTACAGGGGGTTCTCGACATGGCCTTTGCTGCGGAATCCCGGCTGGCTGGAACATCTGAATTCGCCACAGACCGAAGCAGAACTCACTGCCATCCGCCGCAGCGTCAATCGCGGCTCGCCGTTGGGAGGTGAAACCTGGGCCACGACAGCAACAAAAGAACTGGGCCTCGAGATCACGACTCGAGATCACGACTCGACTTCAGGGACGACCGAAACTCAAGTAAACGGTTCCTGCTTCCTTTTTGCTTCCTCAGATAGCATTTGGCTCTCCCGGGGGGAAAGAAACTGCTCTTTCTATTGCCGAGGAATTACGTCATACGGCTCCTCCGTCAGGTCCAACGATCGCGTTGCTGAGCAACGAGACCTGTCGTGGCCATCGTGCCGCTCCAGGTGATGCGAGATCCGGCACAGAGTCCGATGCATCGACGGCAATTCGACAACTCTTCCCTTCGGTGACCTCCTTCCCTCGACAGATTCCGCCGCGGCGGTTGCCGCTTTGTTCACCTGCGTCGACAGTACTACGAAGTCATCTGACTTCCCAAAAGCGTTCATGCCAACATTGCCCTCGGAGAGGTTCGTTGGCCGCTCAAGGAGTGAACCGCTAAGCGGCTTTGCACCTGCGGCTGATGGGATCTCCCGCCCCGTTTTCCAGAGAACGCAGGCGAGTTTAGAATGTCCACGCATGCACAGGTTCTACGACTCCGCCGTGTTCGTCGATGCCTTGCCATAAACGGCAGCGACGATATTGCCCTCTCCCTGTCAGGACAAGATCGGCACACGGAAGTGGTGCCCCTTGTTCCAGTAGAACACCGCAAGCAAAACACTGGGACTCAACGGCTGGCCTGCGTTACCCTCCGCACGGACGCTCAAGACAAACCGGTTACCCGATCCGCCCTCCGCTGAAGGCCGAAGTCGTTGGCTAGTCCTTCCTTGTAAGACACTTGCATTCTCTATTCCAAACCCGTTTTATCCCGGCACACCCTGACTCCTTTGAATTCTCAAATCGGCTAGCGTCTCAGGCTCAAGCCTGTGGTTCGCTTCCTGCAGGATGCGCGCACCGTGCGCGCCAGAAACAGAGTACGACTCTAACAACTGACCTTCGTCCATGCTGCGGGTGCGGTGCAGGTGTCGAGTCCATCACCGCCATCCACAACCCCCAGGATCGTGAAGGTCAAGTCAATCGCAATCAGATCGTCACCACCGAGTGCCTTGATCGAGATTTCGTCGCTCACATCGTACAATATCGTGTCCTGCTCCAGGACCGTCGCGCGTTCGATGTCATCGAACACAATCTTGCCACCGGCACCGCTAATTCGTCTGGCGTCATTGATCTGCAAGTCCGTGTTGCCGCTGGCGACCAGGCGATCAACGCCGGTACCACCAAGAAACTGGAAACTGCCACCGGATGCCGGCAAGCCAAGATCGGCGTTGTTCACCGTGAGGACGTCCGCACCTTTGCCAGTCGATACCGTCAGATATTTCAGACGCGCTGCTTCCAGACTGTTCGCCGCGAAAGTGAGCGAGTCGTTGGAAGAAGCCAACGCCGCATCGTTGGCACCCAGATCGATGGTCACCGAGGGAATTCGATCAAACACCAACGGCTTGATTGCAACGCCGCCGCTGGTGCCGCTGATTCTAGTACCGATCGCGCCGTTGTAACCAGTCGCGGGATTGGCCACGAGGGCATCGGCAGAACCCTGCGTCTCAACTGTCAGCGATCCGACGCCGGAAAGAATCGCGGATTCAACGCCGGTCATCGAGATCACGTCACTGTTGATTTCGAATACGCTCGCGCCCGCGCCTGTCAGCGACGGTAGATACGAAGCGACATCGATCGAGCGGCCAGCGATCACGAGAATATCTCCGCCACCAGTTCCGCCACTGAATCGAATGCCTTGGGGAAGAGAAAGCGAACCGCCAAACGGATAATCGATTGTCAGCCGGTCGGCTTGATTGCTGGCACCTGTGATTTGTACGCCCAGCAAAAAACTCAGCTTGCTGACCGCAACGACCTGATTTTTCAGCGTATCAAAGATTTCCAGATTCGGACCCTTGCGGCGGAGCACGATCTGATCCGCACCGATACCAGTCGTCTTGAACAAAAACTCCTGGGTGAGTTTGGAAATAAACACGTCATAGCTGCCTGCGCTGGTGAGGTTGAACGTCCCGGCGCCGGGATCGAAGTCCGCTGTGCCGTAAAAATACCCGGTTGAGTAAACATTTCCCGCGCTGTCCGTCGCGATGGCCTTGCCAGTATCATCACCTGCTCCGCTGAATGCACCCGCTTAGGAGAAATCGCCGGTCAGCAAACAACGAGATTCCAATCGCTCAAAAACGCTCCACGGCGATCGTCGAAAACGACGTTACGCTGATTGAGAACGGAAAGACAACAAACGATTCAAGGCAGTGGCAAACCAGTTTCGTTTCAGACAGCGATTCATGGCAAAGCTTTCGTGTGAGATGTCGGCGAAGCAACTCGGCGATCAGGGTAAAGAAAAAGCTTAAGTCTGGAATTCAGGGTCTGGCTGTAACTGGCTTTTGCAACATTTCCCGAGCTTCCTTGCAGGCCACCCAGAGGATAACATTGTCATGATCGTTCCGCCGTGTTAATACTCTGCTTGAGGGAACTCACCAGGGGTCCGGCTTCTTTGATATCAAACAGGCTGACCACGTTGGCTTTCTCCCCACTCACCCGCAGCCAGGCGATTTAATTTTAAAACGTGCGCTCTTGGCGGGCAAGCCGACATGGGGTGCCAAGCGATCCGGGGGCTTGGGGGATCCGGCTTGCGTGATCGATAGGGCGAAAGGCATGACGCGTGCCGCAAAAAAAGGCCGGGCCGCCGAAAGGCTTGGTGCCTCCCGCTGCGTCATGAAAGACATCTTTTAAGCTACGGTTGTACTTCCGGCGGCGCGGGCCAAGTGGTTTCGTACAGTTCCGCGAGCGGCACAAGAAGCGACTCCAGCTGATGCAGGTATTCGGCTTCGTCGAACTCGGTTTTTCGCTTGCGAAGAGACTCTATCTTTTCTTCCAGTGCATCGCGAACTTGGCGTTGTTCTGGCGTGAGCTGCTGTTCTTCTGCACTGCGAAGCAAATGCCACCGGGCCGCCAGTCGTCCGTCGATGTTGTCCGCATTCTGGACGTTCCCGGCAATTCGATCGCCTTCGTAAATCTCCGAGCGAACTCCCTGTGCGTCACCATTATCGTCGAGCAGAGAATGCTCCGTGGCCAGTCGACCTTCCGTCTTGTAGAACTCAGCCGTCCTCCGAGAAGCGAATAACCACGCTTCCAGCAGTGAAGTCTGCCCGTCGCGATTGATGTCCGCGTCCAGGGAACCGATCGCCTGAGACATCGCGTCCCCAAAACGACTGTACTGACTCTGACTGCCGTCCTTTGTCGCGGTCACGATCGTCCTGTTCGGACCGGAAAGCGCATTGAGAAACGGTGCTGACGAGGAAGCACAAATCACAACCGCCAGAGGTCTCTGCACTGGCTTGCAAAGCTCGGAAAGCTGTTCAGCGGTGATATCCGGCCCTTGCAGATTCAGGCTGCCCGTTCGTCCGTCGAATGTGCCATGCCCAATAAACACAAGCCACAGCGGTTCGCGCGAGGGACTCTGACCGGCCGAGCTGATCGCAGCCTGAAGCCGCTGCAGATCAGTGGCTGACTGCCCTTCATCACCTTTAGTCTCAGCACTTGCTGCTGGTGAATCGGCTGCCGCTGGCGGTTCACCTGAAGCTGGCGAATTGCTTGTCGCTGGCGAACTGGTCGCCGACGTTCCAATCTTCGTGAAGTCGATCTGACTTTTCTCAGCCGCCTGTTCCCATCGCGCGGCCCACGCCGCAAACACGGGCTGATACTGCTCCGCACCCGGCGCACCAACAACCAGAATCAGTTGCTGACGTTCGGTCGGCTTTTCCTGTGCGACGGCGACAGCCGACAATTCGATGAGGCTGCAGACTGAGGTGAGGCTGCACACGATCGACAGCAAAATTGTCTTCGCGATTCTGCAGGCACGCTCAACTTTCAGGCCGCGGATGCCGCTTCTGCACATCGCCCTGGCGGAGCTGCTGCGGTTCGCGGATGAGTTCGCAACGATGGCTGCCAGGGGAATGAATTGCGACTGATCAATCATGGCAATCCCTTTCGGCGACGCAGAGTCCAGTCGGTCAAAAAACATGCGACGGCCGCAATAAAGATCCACCACGAATGCCAGATTGGCCACGACCAGACTTCAACAAGCGGCGCACTGCCTTCGGGCAGGCCGTCCACGAAATCTTCCAGATCATTCAAGCCCAGCGTTCGCCCGCCTGTAACTCGCGCGATCTCGTCCAGAAACTTGTGATCCACCTGCACGGAGCGAAGTTCTTTTTGATCGGGCTGACTGGCCCAGCCGGCCGTGGCAACCAATGGTTCGACGTCGTTGGCATCCGCCAGCGTCGCGGTCACCGACGTTCTCCACGCGCCCGCCTGGCCAGCAGCAATGGTCGTTTCAAACATGCCGGGCTGCGAATCGGATGGCTCTCCTGGCAGCTCATACGTCTGCCCATCGGGACCCGTGACAGAAAATTTCACATCGGCATTCTCACGCGATTCGAAGTCGGCCCCGCGCACAAACGCCGCCAGCCGAACCGTTCCCACTCCCAGGGAGGGCTCCTCCTTCACCGTCACATCCATCCGTTTCGGCACATCGGCCACCAGCCAACGAATCATTTGCCGACAGGCTCGCGCGTGATCACCCACATCTTCCTGAGGCATCTCACCGGGAGCAACAGTTCGACCGGTTGCGGCGTTCACAGCCTGGGTCGTGGACGTCGAGTCCAGTCCCTGCAGTCTGCGGAACCCTTCATGCAGTCGCCAACGCCAGAGATCGCCCACGCACAAGGCGGCCGTGCGTCCTTTTCCAAAACGCTGCACCACCAGAGCCGGCCAGTGATTGTCCTGTTCGTCCTTCACTTCGGCCATCACAATCGCACCCGGGCGGACAAATGCAGACGAGTTAAGAGTCCGAAATTCCGGCATCGAAACGAGGCGTTCTTCTTCGGCGGTCTCATCGGCACGCAGGCGAATCCACGGCTGAAGCCAGCCATCGCGAGTCAAACTCAAACGCACGCCACCATCCGGCGACTTCATTTCACGGCTGAGATCGACTGGCATCATTTCACCAATCGGTGTTCGATCAAAATCGCCCTGGCGAAACGATTCCTGTCCGCCCATCATCAGCAGACCACCACCACGGCGCGACACATAATCGTAGATCAGCTTCATCTGATCGGCGAGAAAGAAATCCGCCTCGACGTCATCCAGAATGATCGCATCGTACTTAAAAAGTTCCTCAGCTTTTTCCGGGAAGCCGCCGCGAAGTTCGTCGCCGTCTTTTGTATTGACGCGAATAAGGACAGGCTCGTCGTACTCTTCCGCGACCTCCGTATCGCCATCCTTGAATCCACGGAACAGAGAATTCGAACGCTCGCCGGAGTTGCCTCGGAAGTCGAACTTCGCTTCCTTTCGGGCAATTCGAATCAGCCCGACCATCTGCAGTTGCGGGTCAGTTTCAATGGCTCGTCGCAGAAATTTGAACTCCCAGTTGGGACGACCGGAAACATAAAGCGTCCGTCGCGGCATCGTTCCGCGATCCACGGAAATCAGCCGCTCATTATTCACCTGCGTGGCTTCGGAAGACACGACTTTTCCCGCGTCGTCGGTCAGTGTGGTCTTCAACTGATAGAACACCGTGCCCGCGTCCAGAGGTCGATGTTTGAACTTCAGCGGCGAAGGATCGTTGACCGCACGAGTCTGAGTGTCGATGAGCGTTCCGGCCGCGTCGGACAATGTGACAGCAATGTGACCGGACGACACGTTGACCGTCGCCGGCTGCACCTGAATGGTCACAGGAGCATCGTCAAAAGCTGTCTGAGTAACAAAGTATGTGCCGATGGACACGTCCGGCAGCGATGCGTCCTCGGGAGGCAGGACCGGATAAACGGGAGCCATGCCGCGAAGCTCTTCCAAAGTCCCGGCGGCATCCGTGGCAATGCCGTCGGTCAGCAGAATAATTCCCGCCAGAGGCTGACCTTCGTAGCGCTGTTTCATTTGTGTCAGCGCGGTTTGCAGACTGGAAGCCGTGCCGTTGAATTCCACCGCATCAAAATGAGGAACCTGCTGCAGCCGATCAGACACGGTGTAGCGCCGCAGTTCAAAATCCTGAGCCAGCTGAGTCAGCCATCCGACGGGATCTGTTTTTTCCCCGTTTTTAAGGGCTTCGGAAAACGCGTCCGCTCGGGTTTTGCTGTCACCTTCTGCCGTCACCAGAAGACTGCGACTTGTGTCGGCAATGACCGCAATCACATTGGCTCCCGACCGTGGGCGAGAACTGCTCCACAGCGGATTTACGAGACACGCGGCCAGCAACAGCCATCCGAGAACTCTCAGGACGGGCCCCACAGGAGCGGCTGCCATTCGGCGACGGTTCAGCCACAGAGCCAGCAGGACACCGATGGCTGCGATCAGCGCCGCTGGAACAATCCAGCTTCGATCACCAATTACCAGGCTTGCTAGTTGCAGTGTCAGCATGAGTAAGATCGGGCAGCCAGTCTCGGGGTTATTCAGCCGACCGGCATCCTGTGAATGGTCACCAGCGTCTGTTGTTGAACCGAACGCTGCAGGCGAGGCATCTTACTGCGGCCCCGCATTCGGTAAAACGAAGAACGAACTGTGCCCTGGTCTGCCTTCAAAGTAAACTCATCCTTGCCCAGGTCCGAAAAAGTTTCAAACATGTGCTCACCCGGAGATCCCGATGTTTGTGAATGCCGAAAGACTGCCGCATGTGCTGTCTCCAAAATTGTATTCTTGTCCTCGGCAGTACGAACTGGAACTCGCAAAGCTGTTTGCACCCGGCTGGCATCTCGTCGGTTCTCTTTCTGATGTGGCCAGCGACGGAGATTTTTTTACCCGCGAATTGCTGGGAACTCCGATCATCGTGCGGAATGTCCAGGGACAAATGCATACGTTTTTGAACGTCTGTCCCCATCGCCACTGCATGCTGACTCATGAAGAAAGCGGCAGCAGCCCGACGCTCACCTGTCAGTATCACGGCTGGGAGTTTTTGCCCGACGGCCGCACGGGAAAAATTCCGGATGCCCAAAGCTTTCGTCCGATGCCAGGTGGTCCCGAGTGTCTGAGGAAATTTCGGACAGAAGTTCGCGGACCGCTGATCTTTGTTTCTCTGAACGCGGACGCGCCCGATCTGGTCAATCTGCTGGGGCCGCTGAACACGGTCTGTGACGAATTTCCTGCGTCACGCTGGCAGCAGTCATCTCGATGGAGTTACGAGTTCAATGCCAACTGGAAAGTGGTCGTTGAGAACACCGTCGAGTCGTACCACGTGCCGACGGTACACCCGAAGACTCTGGTGCGATTTGGCGACGAAAATGAAATAGAACATCTGATTTTCGACAACGCAACGATCATGCGATCGACCATTTATTCGCCAGCCGCGTATCGTCGCATCGCCGACTGGCTTCTGCCGACGCTCGAACCCGGCTGTGTGCATCACTACAACCTGTATCATGGGTTTCCGAACGTTTTTCTGATCCGCATTGATGCCATGCTGCAGATGATGACCGTGGAGCCTCTGTCACCCGAGACATGTCGCCTGAATGTTTACGTCTTTACATTGCGAGCCCAAAAAGAAAACTGGCGTTCCCGCCTGCTGACTTCCGCGTGGGGGCGACTGAAGACGAGCGTGATCAAAGCCGTTCTGGCCGAGGACGCTCGGCTTTATCCGGACCTGCAAAGGGGCATGAAGGCCAGCCCGTTTCATGGCACCATCAGTACTCGTGAAGAACTGGTGTATGCGTTTCAGGATTATGTGAAGCGCGGTTGCGGATTGGAATGAACGGGCGATTGGCGAGAATCAACGATCAACGCGGCACTCGTGGATGTTTAGGATCGGTCGAGAAATAACTGTCCGATATGAAGTGATCGAGCGAAACTTAGCGGTTGTCTTCGAGCGGATTGATTCTCCATGGGCCGGTGTAGACAACGGACGGAGTGAAATCCGGCGGCATTGGTTCGCCTAGCAGCGGTAGTACCCATCGGGCTGTTCCGGCAATTCGGGATTCCTGTGAATCGATCGTGTAGGATTCAAAGACGACGTCTTTTGAAGCCGACGCACGCATCAGGCCCAAAGCCATGACTGAACTGCGTTGAACCAGTGGATGTTCGGGAGGAATGCTCTGGCGGTCTTTAATTCTGGCCTCAAACTTTGCGGCAATTTCCGGCACGGGATTCTTTTCCAGCAACAATCCCAGAGCCCACAAAGCCGACGCGCGTTTATCGGGAGTGCCCGGCGCTGATTTCGGAAACTGCTGTTCCAATAGTGGTCGCAGCTCGTTCATGCGAACAAGTCCGGCATATTGCAGCAGCATGGATTCCCTCAGCAAAACGTCACCCTGAAGCGAGCCGCCAGTCGCCAGTTGCTCTTCTGCTTGCTGAACGTAGGCTGCGACCTTTTCCCGAAGGGCTTCCTCCGGAGACAGCTGAATCAGCCATGCCGCAGAAACACCCACTTCATCGCGAGGATAGTCCAGCAGGGCGAAGCATTCGGCCGCAAATTTTGCGGAGTGCAGCTGGCCCAGCAACACCAGACTTTGTTCAATCCCCTGCCATTTTGGGGAGTCGGGGACCAGCAGCGATGAGGCGAGACTGATGATCTGATCCCTCAGTTCGCCGTGTTGATTCGCCACCGCCAGTGACATTTGACGGGCGACGTTTCGCACTTCAATATGGATGTCGCTCAACTGGCCGTGCAACATGACAATTCGGTCCGGGTCTGGAAACAGTCGGATCACACGTGCGGCCGTCATGCGAATGGCGGAGTCCCGGTGCTGATGCCCGGTCGGCAAGGATTTTAGCAGCACTTCCGGCTGGCGTTTGAAGGCTCGTTGCCACGCAACCGAAGCGACCGCATCGGAGCTGTCGTCGCAAAAAGCGGTCAGTTTCTCAGTGGATTCCGGTAGTCCATTATCAAGCAACGTCAGTCCCAGCAGGCGTTCAGGAATATCGCCGGTGATCAGCATCTCTGCAGTCGCATGCGCCTGCCGTGGATCCAGAACAGCAACGGCCTTCGCTGCTGCCGTTCGCTTTGAATATTCGGCGCTGCGATCCACAATTATAGGTAGCAACAGGGAAATTGATGAAGAATCTTTCAGCTCGGCCAGCCCTTCAGCCGCCAGGCGATACGAAGCCGTCGTCACATAGGGATCCATAAGACGCGGCTTCCACAGCTCCGTCGCCGCCGTCGTCTTCCAGCGGGCCAGCGCCGGTTCAATCAGCACGCGTTGTGAATCCGTTCCCTCGGCCGCTAATTTGATCAGCTCCGCAGCGGCCGACTGGATATTGCCTGCCGCCAACGCATGGGCACACGCGTAACGAATCCGGTTGTTCTTTGTGGATGCTGCGACGGACATCAGCGTTGGCCCGGCCTCCTGAATATCGGCCTGCTGCCGATCAGCGACTCGCGCCAATGACTGCGCCGCAACCTCCTGAATCTCCATGTCCGTCGCTTCTGCCAACGCTCGCTGCCACAGCGGAATCATGCGACTGTTGAGCTGATACGTTGTCACCGGGCCGGGGATGAGTGGATCGAGATGCATTCGCAGCGGCAGGTTGCGGTATCTGACAATATGCGGCAGGTCGATCGGACCTTCATAAGTCCCCTTCGGCGAAAACTCGGGATCAGGCGGCGCCAGCACCGGAGTGCTGGAATTCACGTCCTGAAACCCGTGACCTAGCGGCATCGCAAGCAGCGACAGAATCAGCATGCCAAAAGACAGCCAGCTATTCATGGAAAAATTCCGCAACATTTTGTCGTCTTCAATCTGTTGAATGACTTCAATCCGCTGAACTTCAACGCGTGTTGCCTCAGCTGGACAACGCCAGGTGTTGATCAGCCGCAGTGCGTTAGCACCCGGTTTATGCAGAAAAAAAAACGGACGCTGGCGCGTTCCGGCTGATGATTCAAAAACTCCGCATTTCTGCAGACATGGCGCTCGTCCGTTAGTCTGGCCTTGTCAGACGAAGAACCTGCGCATACAGCACTGCCAACAAAACAGTGCAGGTGATGCCCGTGATCCACCAGCCGGAAGGAATGAGATCGTACGACTGGAAACCGTCCGCCTGCATGGCATTCAGAGCGGCCGCCATCGGATTCAACCGAAGTGCGTTCTGCACGAAATCAAATCCGAAGGGCGATTCACGATTCATCCAGATCAGCATCGTTCCACCGAAAATCGCCACAAGAACGGCGTACGAAACTGCCGTCGCCACGGCTGTCGAACGGAAGAAGCTGCTGACCGTGGCACTGACCAGCATGGACAGCAGCGCTGCCAGCACCAGACAGACCAGCACCTGCACAACCTGCTGCTGAAGGGTTGGCTTGATGAGCATAATGACCGCATAACCGGGCAGTGTGGCGCATAGCAGCAATGCCAGGGTCAGCAGGACGCTGATCAGCTTGCCTCGCAAAATTTGGCCTGTCGTCAACGGCGTCACACGAAGTAAGTCCCAGCTTCCACCTTCCCGTTCGCCTGCAATCATTCCGGAGGCCAGACCAGGTGTCAGCAATACAATCAAAGCGACCTGCAACACGATGATCAAAGCGCCTGTGTATTCGACTCCGCGAGCTTCTGTGCCCTGAGCCGATGCCAGAGTCAGCACCAGTGAAAGTACCGCACAGCCAGCGACCAGACGCAGCAGCCAGTGCATGCGCCCGAACTGGCGACACTGAAATTCCTTGACCATCAGCGGATTGACCAGCGTTGGGATGCCAGCCGAACGACGCTGCGGATCCACCAGGTAAAGAACTCGACGGCTTGCCTGAACCCACTGCGACTGATCGTCCGTGATGAAGCCCTGCGATCGTGAACGGTCCAGCAAAGAATGACTCAGACGCAGAATACACACCACGCTGCCGATCAAAATAAAGCAGACAGCAAAGCCGATATACCAGCTGACAACGTCACGCGTTTCCATCAGCCCCGAGCCTCCAACAGACCCTTTGTTCAACATCTGCATCAGCGATGGAATCGGCGAGATCAGTTTCAGCCATTGAAACGCTTTGGCAATCGGACTGGTGCCGCCGGGGAACAATGCATCCGGAAAGAACGGAACAATTGTCATCGCAAAAGTGACGCCGTAGCTCCACCGAAGCGCGGACTCCGTGCTGCGACAATACGTCCCAACCAGCAGGCCAACGACCACCAGCTGCGCCGAAACCAGCAGCAGGAACATGTAGAGTTTCAGGATATCGTCCGTAAACGATAGACCGCCCATCAAAAAACAGGAGGCCAGCGCCGGCAATGTGGCGAACAGCAGCAGAACGACAAATCCAAGCATTGCCAGAGCTTTGCCCAGATAAATGGACGTCCGTGACAAGGGTGAGTTCAGCAGAAGTTCGAGCGTATGTCGTCGAACTTCGGTCACAAGAGCGGTCGATGGAAACACGGGCACAATTAAAATAGCGGCGGCCAGCATGGCGTAGGTCAGCCACTGAAATACCTCACGCCCTTTGGCTCCATTCAGGTCAACAATCGCGCTGGATGGCCACTTGAGCAGAACTATTCCGGAGAACGCCACGGACACCGTAAGAAAGATGGCCAGCGTCTTCGAACTCCGCAACAGAGCCAGCAGTTCACGTTCGATAATGACAAGGCAGCCGATCATCGAGCCACCTCAGCCTTCGCAGAACTGGCGGCGCCGCTCTCCCGCTCTGTTCGCTCAGCCTCAGCCACCCGGGCGGCTGACACGAACGCTTCTTCCAGATCTCCGGCCACTTCACGAAATTGCGAAACTCTGTCGCCCGCAGTCACAAGCTGGTTCAGCAACGCGGCCATCTTTTGATCGTTCGCTGATGTCCGACAGCGAATGGTAGCTTCGGCTTCCGACACCGTGACTTCTGCATCGGCTTCCAGCGTCGGCCGAATGCGGCTGGCCACATCCGCGAGCCCCGTGGATGTCAAAAACTGAATCTCAATGGTTCGCCGCTGCGACAATTCGCGAGTCACTTCTTGTAGAGTTCCGACGGCTCTCAGTTTGCCGCCCGCAACGATCGCAATTCTGTCGCAGATTCTGGAAAGCTCGGGAAGAATGTGGCTCGTCACAATCAGTGTCCGGCCTTCCGCGGCCAGCCGCAGAAGAATTGTTCGCATCTCAATACGGGCTTCGGGGTCCAGACCGTTGGCCGGTTCGTCGAGAATCAGCACTTCGGGATTGTGAAGCAGCGTTCGGGCAATTCCGATTCGCTGCTGCATCCCATGACTCAGGCTCTCCACATACCGATCCTGCATCCAGACAGCGTTGGTCAGCTCCAGAACTTCAGCAACGCGTTTCCTTCGTTCCTTGCGAGCAATCCCAAACGCTGCTCCAAAGAAATCCAGATATTCACGAACACGCATGTTGTCATACGATCCGAATTTGTCAGGCATGTAACCCACCAGCCGCCGGACCTTTGCCAGATCGCGAACACAATCGGCCCCGCCAATCTTCGCGTATCCGGACGTCGGTCGAGACAGCCCGACAAGAATTCGAATCGTCGTTGTTTTGCCGGCACCGTTTGGCCCAATAAAACCCAGAATGCTGCCGCGGTTCAACGTCAGCGACAGGTTGTCGAGCGCGATAAATTCGCCGTAGTGCTTTGAGAGTTCATGAATTTCAACAACGGCATCCTGACTGGACATTTTCAGAAGCTCTCAAGGACAAAAGGAAGGTCAGATCCGAATAAGAAAACACTGACGTGAGTGGTCAAAATCACGGCTGTCGACGACCCTTCAACAGCAGCAGAACTCTTTCAATTCGCCAGCTGTCGTCCTGCTCACCGGACATGTCGCTGGCCTTCAGGGACTCATTCAGTTCGCTGACATTGAGCGACAGCAAAACCTTGCCGGACAGGCATGTGGACTTGATGAGGTGAATGGGAATCGAAAAGACCTGCAGGCCCAGCGGACTCTTGAACTGTGCGACCTGTTGAAGATCGTCGTACTCGCCGGACTTGATGGTCACTTCCCGTGACCCGGCTCTGATCATGAGTTCCACGTCGGCCTGGTCCACTGCGAACGGAAGGCAGACCTTAGGAAGCTGAAATTCCAGCAGCGTTTCGGCGCCGGATTCCTGAGGCATCCATTGGCGTTTGACATTGGCAAACACACTGCCGAACCCACCATTGGCTGTGGCGATCGATCGATAGGTCAGCACCTGCGGCGGGATAGAAATGAGTTCCCCCGGTGCCGGCGGAAGAAACTCCAAAGGCTGCACGACCAGCACAGAACGCTGCCTTCGAACCGCCTGATCACCAAACTCAAGGGCCTTGGTTTCGGAAGTATCCCAGAAGACAAGCGAAGGTACGATCGGAAATGGTTCGCCGCGTTCCTTTGACGGCTCCACAAAAACGGACTTCAGAAGCCTGCTGCGAAAACGCTGATCATCCGACAGCAACGTACTTCGGAAAAACTGACCGTGCGCCAGCCTGTCTTCAGAAGTGCATTCAAATTCTCCGTTGTCATTGATCGTCACCGTCAGATTGTCACGGTTGACTCCCGCCAGCATCACATCCGTAACGGCCAGTTTTTCTTCCGCATGCAACTGGCCCTTCAAACCGTTCTCGGTGAATTTTGCGAGGGCTCGCCAGGGAGATTTCAATTGGCGGACAGACTGAGTCGCATACGTTTTTACGCCCGCCGGCTGCTGAAGATTCTGCCACGATACTTCTGACGGACTTCGCCAGACCATCCGCCGATAATCGGAGTTCGTGTCGTCAGAGATTGCATCTAGCCGCGCACCTTCGCTCGACGAAACCTGAAGATCCGTGGGAACACCCACAAAGGTGGTGGCAAATCCGGCGACGGCCAGTTCCGTGGCGCCGGGAGTTGACTGAATGACGGCCGTTTCGATCATCGTTGTCGGAGCGACCGAACGAATCTGAAAGCCGACCACAGCCGCAGGCACCGCCGCCAGCATCGCCAGTCCAGGCAACACGAAAACAAGACGCTCGCCCAGTGATTTTCTCTGCAGCACGATTCCAGCGGCAAGCAGGCAGGCAGGAAAAATCAGCAGCAGCCACGCGGCCACGGTGCGAGACGGAATCTGATATCCAATCGCCGCAGCCGCGGCTTCTGCAGCTGCAGCTTCTGCAATGAGCGGAGGATTGCGGCCCGAAAACAGAGACTCCTGGAGCCTGCGGCTCGACGCAATCATTGCCACGGTCGGTTGGCCTTCCCCCTGAAACGCAACGGAATCCAGAAACACCAACGGCGAGATTGCCGTTACCAGCACAACACCGTCACCATACGGAATCCGCAGGGCCACGGGCCAACCATCGACACTCCAGATCACTTCTCCTGCATCCGGCTGAATCCTCAAGTAATGAACAGGCTCGGCGAACTCACGAGTCACTGATCGAGTTGGATACTGAAGCTGCGGATAATTTCTGTTTAAGTCGAGCGTCACAGAATTGGTGGTCGTGTCGCCAACAACCGTGATCGGCAGACTGTTCCCTAACAACGCTTCGGCCACAGCCGGTCCGGTACGATCCAGCACAAGATGCAGCCGCCCACCGCGTTGAACCCACAACCGAATCGCATCGCACACCTGCGGAAACTGAAGAAGCTTCGAATCGGCAACCGACAGCTGATCAAGAGCATCCAGACTTTCGCTGTTGGCCGTCAGCTCGGAAGCCTTCAGGTTGACGACTCGCAAGTTCCCCATCGCGGTGTATCGCATCACGCCCAGCATCTGGTGAATCACCGATTCGTCGTCATGAACCTCCTGTGAGTCCCCGATTAACCCCGACAGGCCCTGCGAATCTCGCTGCGAAATCCCGGTGAAAGACGGAATTTCGCGTTCATTTTCCCGGTGTCGAATGATTCCATCGTCTTCGCCATCGGGAAAATACAGGTATTCAAAATTTATCGCGCTGTCAAACGGAATGCCGCCGATGCGAACGGGCCACACACTTTCGAATGACATCCGGCCCGGAAGTTCAAGCTTTCTGGCGAACTGCAGACCATTGGAACCAGTGGGAGTTACCACAATCAGAGCTGACGATGGCTGCTCATCAAAGTTGGTCACTTTGCCAGTGACCACACCCCAGCGATTTGGCACATAACGCGATACGCCGCCCGATCGCATGCGGACCGAGACCTCTTGCCGTTCGGCCGCGTCGGAAGTCCGGGCAGGGCTTTCGTCACTCGCCGGACTGGCGGAGCAGCAAAACAAAGCCAGCCAGGCCGACAGCACGCTGCACATGACGCGCGGCGATGAACGATTCGGGCAGTCATGGGAGACATCGGGCTTACGCAGGGAAGACAGAATGAAGATTGTCACCAGATGGCTCTCTGAAAAGCTGCGGACTACTTTTCTGCACGCAGCTTATTGAAACCATCCTACCACTATCCAACAACTCTGGAGGCCGCCGAATCCCCGCCGGATGCACAATTACCTCTGACCGACAGGAATTTTTTCAGGATCGGTGTGGACCAGCGAATCCTGTGCACTCAACCGCACGTTGCAATTTGAACGCCCAGACGGACCGGCCCGCTAACAGCCTTGCCGATTCTGCAGGTTCGCTAAAAACCGCCCGAAAATAGTGCAAGAGGGGAACGTCTTTTCAGCGCCTTCGCCTGTGTCGTGCGACTGATCAGGCGATGTCGAACTCTCAAGGACGAGCCGCGTGAACTCTTACGATCGGTCGGGCCGGTACTTCCATATCTTCGCGCTGATTAGCCGCCTCAAGCTCTTCGCATGATCGGCACGAACGCGGGGATTCTGTCATCTCCCCATCCATCTCCACTCCGCAACACTGGCAAATAAAACCGCGTTGCACCAACATGGAAATCCTCATCACGAGATCGCCCATTACTGAAGCCATCGTAAAAAAGAAACAACTTTCTGACACATTGTGATCATACGCAGCCACAGTCAGCTGGCCACTTCTGAACGCGATACCGTTGATTTATTCCGAGTAGCAGGCACATTCCATGTGCCGCAGCATCAAGAAGAACAGTATTTTCGTAGCTTGGCGGACGGCACACGGAGTGGGCTTGCTACTTTTTTAAACGGTGTTGCTTCTGAACGACATACAACGAACAAAAGTCGTTGTGTTCTCAAAACGCCGTCTGCACGATCTCGCTATTTCACGCCGAAACGTGCTGTTGTCCGGCGAACGGCTGGCTGTTCTTCGGTGAACGCCTAACAAAACTGGGACTGGCTCCTTGTCGCGGAACGCGCCGAGCGTTTCGGTGATTGCGAACGAAACGCACGTATTCCGAAAGCCCTGGTGGCTTCTTCTGCGACGATGTTGATCATCCAGATATCGCGCTGCCCCTGCATGCGGACTTAGCATCTTGGCCCGGTCAATCTGATCCAGCCGGTGACTCTGTAGTCAGTCGATCAGTTCGATCGCAAATTCATTGGTACCCGACGTCACCTCGAACTCCAGCCCGCTACTTTGAGGACTGGAATATTTTGCGGGAATAAGTGACGTCGGTTTTGCAGGCTTCTCTGGTTTTTGAGCTGCAACGGCAGCCTCCTCCATCGACATATTGATCTTCTCAAAAGGTTCTGCCTCGGATTCCTTCACCACGGCGACGATATGCCGTCCCGCCACTGCACCAGGGCCTGCCAGCGAGGACAACGAATACTTGCCATCGTCATTTGTGATATCGACGGCAGGAGGTTTGGTACCGTCTCCCATAAACATCACCTTCGCACCAGGAACATTTTGTCCTTTATAGGTCACGACTCCAGTGACGCGGTACAACTTCGGAGCATCAGAGACTCCACCGCAACCTGACGTTCCGAAGATGGCAACGAAGATCAGTATGATCAGCAATTGTGGCCTGACAAACATCTCATGTACTCCCGTAACGGCAAGAAGAAAGTGGAACAAGACTCGTTAAACACAAGACCACGCCCGGCTGTTCTGAGCCCTCACCGGGAAAGTCACCACTGCACAGGCATTCGATTTTATGAAGTCACGCTGCATGTGTATTTGGAAGCCACAAACGCTCGCGAAAAACTTTACGAACCGCGACTCACTCCCCCACGACTAAGCTTGCCGTGCAGGTGCGGTGTCAGTATATTCACCAACAATCGCCAATGCATCTTGAAACGGCGATGTTCTCCTGAAGTTCTTTTCCAATCCCGTTCTTCTGCCGGAGGTTCTCTTATGAACTCATCTCTGCGTGTTAGAAAGAGTGCGGCCTTTACCCTCATCGAGTTGCTGGTGGTCATTGCGATCATTGCAATTTTGATTGCCCTGCTTCTCCCTGCTGTGCAGCAGGCGCGAGAAGCAGCTCGAAGGACTCAGTGTAAGAACAACTTGAAGCAACTTGGCTTGGCGTTGCACAACTACCACGACAACTACAACCGCTTTCCCGCGTTGCGAATGGGCCCAAATGATGGTGCGGGCCGTCAGGGTGACCAGACTGGTCTGATCTATCTTCTGCCCTTTATGGATCAGGCGAACATTTACTCGCAGATTCCGCAGAATGGTACTGTTCCCGTCGTATGGAACACGACATTTCAGCCCTGGAGAAACACGCCAGGCTCCGTTGTGATTTGACCAAGTTCGCCAACTCCTGGATCAGGAAGTGGCGTTACAACCAACGGGCCGCTGGGAATGAAAAGCTACCATTTCAGTGTTGGCACAACGATCAACAACAATTATGCCGGTGCCACGAATGGTATGTTTCAGTATGGCGTACTGCCGGGGGCAAGCTACAAAGGCTTCAAGGACATCACTGACGGTACCAGCAACTCGATTGCCATGGCCGAGCGTGTTTTGGGGAATCCCGGAACGCGTTCAATCCTCGGGCAGGCAGTATTTAATGTCCCAGGAATCGACGCGAACCCGGTCCTGTGTATGGCAACTGCTCAAAACAAACAGTACGTGACAGGCACCTCAATCAGCACATGGGGTTCGGGAACGTTGTGGGCCTTTGGCCATGCTCCGCAGGCGGCCGTTACGACAGTGTTACCCCCAAATGCGCCTTCATGCTGGGCTGGCAACAGCGACAATCCCAGCAATCAGTGGGGAATTTTCAGTGCCACAAGCCTGCACACCGGAGGTGTCCAGGTGCTTCTTGGTGACGGTTCCGTAAAATTCGTCAGTGAGAACATCGACTGTGGAAACTACGGAGTCGCCCCGACGCCCAACTTTGGCATCTGGGGCGCACTTGGAACGGTCGGCGGTGGCGAAGTGGTTGGAGAATTCTGACCTGACAGTCGCGCCTGAGGATACGAAGCAGAGTGCTGTTCCACGAGACCAGCAACACCCGCGGCACATCCTTGTCAGATGTTGACCTGGACCCTCCGTAACCTGTTTACGGAGGGTTTTGCATTGGAGAATCCGTCGTGCCGATTCTGCAACGAAAAGCTTATGTTGGCATTCTGGCAGCGGTCGTTTTCCTGACGATCGCAGCTCTCACGAGTTTCCTGCAGCCCGATCCAGAGCCACAGGAGCTTCTTCGATTGTCTCGCCTGGAACTTGCTCGGGGAAACTTCATCAAGGCTGAGCAGCTTGCGATCGTCGCTGCAGATTCAGACGACAGTGCAGACCAATGGGCATGGATGGTGGCTGCGGAAGCGGCGGCTCGAGCGAACAGAATTCCTTCAGCACTGGAATTCTATAAGAAGATCACGAGCGGATCTCCGGACCTCGTCTCGGCTGCAGCCCATGGTCGAGCAGAGATGCGGCTGCAGTTGGGCAAGTTGCAGGAAGCCGAAAACGATTACCTGGAAGCATTGAATGCCGATCCGGGCAACCTGCTCACCCGTCGGCGGCTGTCAGACCTCTACAATTTGACCGGTCGTCGACACCGGGCAATCCCTTTAATGGAAAGCCTGATCGGAACAGTCTCTGGCACGCTGGAGGACCTGTTCTATCTGGGCGACGTTGATCATGGTGTGCAGGTGCCTGATGATTGGCGATCAAAGAAGACCGAGCCGGATACCGACCCGCTGATTCTGCTTTCCATTGGCTATGCGGCCATGGCTGAAAACCACAGTCAGGAGGCTTACGAGTGCTTCAAGCGTGCGGTGAGCGGTCTGAAGGGTAACGCCGACGCAGTCGCCGGACTGGGCCAGGTGCTGGCGCAAATGAACAGCCAGGACATTATTTTATGGAGCCGTGAACTTACCCCGGAGTTGCTGCAGGATTCCAGTGTGCTTGCAGCGGCAGGGTTGTGGCTTGAACGCCAGCAAAGATATGAAGACGCTGTTCATGCCTACGCAAAAGCAGCGGCGCTTCGTCCTGACTCACGTGTTGCGTGGCATCGTTTTGGGCAAAGCCTGAGCCGGACTGGACGTGTCAAAGAAGCCAGCATTGTTCTCGAACATGCAGAACGTCTGCAGCAACTTGCGCTCTGGCTGGATGATTTGTTCGGCCATCGCCAGCAGATCGAACTGGTTCGGAGAATTGTCGTGCAGCTGTCGACATTAGGCAGGGTGGAAGAAGCCACCGCATGGTGTCATTACGCCCTTCAGGCGGCACCGCAGACAGAATGGGCAGTCAAGTATCTGACGGAATTCGAAGGTTATTCAGTGAATACAGCAAGACGCCGGCTGAATGAGGAACTGGAGTCGCTGCTGGAATCGATTGTGTCAAAAAACTGGAGACCTGAATTCCACCCGGCGTCGGAAGCAGCCAATCGCTTGACCATCAAAAAAACTCGCCCAGAGGCACAGTTTGAATTTGCCGATGAGGCTGCATCGTCAGGATTGAAGTTCACTCATGTGTCGGCCCGAGACGCGTCGACTCCTGGCGCACGAATCATTGAAACGACCGGCGGTGGCGCAGGAGTCATTGATGTTGATGCCGACACCTGGCCTGATCTCTATCTTCCGCAGGGATCTTCTGTATTCCCTGTCCAGCCGGACAATCCGGATCGTGATCATCTGTTTCGCAACAAACGGGGGACACAATGGGTCAATGTCTCAGGCGTGGCCGGAATTGCGGATCCGGCGTTCAGCCAGGGACTGGCTGTCGGAGACTTTAATAACGATGGTTTTCAGGACGTTTATCTGGCGAATTACGGGTTCAATCGCCTGCTGCAAAATTTGGGTGACGGAACATTCGAAGACGTCACCCCTCCAGCACTGCGTCTGTCTCCTGTGTGGACAACAAGTTGCCTGATCGCTGATCTGAACTCGGATGGAAATCCTGACCTGTTTGACGTCACCTATTGTAAGGGAGCCAGCGTCCCGACGCTGATTTGCGAACAGGATGGAAAGCCGAGATCATGTTCCCCACGAGCCTTCGAGGCAGAAGATGATCGACTTTGGCTGAGCACCGGCGATGGTGGCTGGGAACAAGCCGCCGAAGCGAGCCTCACCCTGGCCGATGGCCCTGGACTTGGCATCGTCGCTTTTCGCCCTGCAACAGACCAGCCGTTATCTCTCTTCATTGCCAATGATGAAGCCCCAAATTTCTGGTTAAGACCCAGGGAGGCATCCTCCTCGGAAAATTTCGATTTGGAGGAGGTTGCCGCGGTAAGTGGGCTTGCTGTTGATGCGGACGGTAAACCACAGGCTTGTATGGGAGTTGCGGCGGATGACATCAACCAGGACGGGTTGATGGAAATTTTTGTCACAAACTTCATTCAGGAGTCGAACACGCTCTACAAAGCAAGTACCCCGGATTTCTTTGAAGATGGGACTCGCCTGGTCGGACTCCAGGAGCCCAGCTGGAACATGCTGGGGTTTGGCACTCAGTTTCTGGATGCAAATCTTGACGGCTGGCCAGACCTGTTCGTCGCCAACGGGCATATCGATGATCTATCGGAATCGGGTCAACCGTTCGAAATGCCGGCGCAGTTCTTTCTGAATACCGGCGGTACTTTCACTGAGGCCGCGAATGCCGCGCCGCTCAGGTCTACTGTCGGCCGCGCTGCAGCGAGGATCGACTGGAACAGAGATGGGCGGGAAGACATCATCGTTGCCAACCAGCATTCACCCGTTCAGCTTCTCACCAACCACACAGCCAGTGCGGGCAGAAGCCTTGCTCTTCAGTTTCGAGCAACTTCTTCGTCCAGGGACGCAATTGGCACCATTGTCAGGATTCAGTCTGGTCACCAGACGATCACACGCCAGCTGACAGCAGGTGATGGGTATATGGCCAGCAATGAACGGCAGATTATCGTGGGACTCGATCCGCTGCAGAAGATTGAAATGATTACGATCTTCTGGCCCGGCGGTGTCGTTCAGCAGCTACTATCACCAGAGCTCCCGCAGCGTGTGACGATTGTCGAAAAGCGGCCGCCTGTTTCGATCGATTAGTTCAATCGAAGGGCGAGGTGTGTGCCCGGATTTCCGGGAAGCCGACACTCAGAAAAAGCCGATGTTTCCTGACGAACGGGCAAACAGACGGAGGCGCCGCGGCACGACTTCTGCAACTAAGATAACTTCCTTTGCGGGTCTGACAAACGTCCTGAACCGTCGGTCAGGACTGGAGCGGAGCACAAGGACTTGTGGCAGGTTTTGCCGGTTTAAAATGAGCGTGGAACAGCTGCTGGTAAGCCGTGCGGGCCATGCAGGATTGTTGGGGATATGCTTAATCGTTCCACTCGACACAACCAACTTTACCTGGATCCTGTCTGCTTCCGTCACTGCAGAAAGTTGGCGTTCATTCGGTGTGAGCTTCCGATGAACTGATGCAGGGAGTTTTCTCGGACGATTGAATCGATCCGCGATGAGAAGAACACCAGCACAAAGTTGCTGGCTTCCCCTCACTCAAGGATGGCTGTTCATTGCCCCTGCATTCTGGGGACATTGAAACATGGAGAGATACTTATGCGACCCGCACGTTTTGTCTGGGCAAGCCTGGTGCAGCCGATCACTGCTGCGGCCCTGTTGAGCCTGCTGAGTACCACGGTGACGGGCTGCGTATCGTGCTCCACGTCGAATTCTGACGAGTGTGCATATTCAGGGATTGCCGACGCACCTCGAGAACTTCGCAAGGTTTCGCTGCCCGAATATATGGTGGAACCGCCCGATGTGCTGCTCATAGAAGCGGTTAATAACCTGCGTCCCTCGACCGCTCCTGTCTGTGCCGGGGAATCGTTGATTGTGCAGGTGAATCGCACCATTCCCATCGGGCAGGTCGAAGATCCAGTCTCGGCCCAGTTCAAGCAGATCAATGGCCTGTATGTCATCGGAACAGACGGCTATCTGAATCTTGGCCCGGAGTATGGCAAGGTTCTTGTTGCCGATCTGCCGCTGGAGGACATTCAGGTTCGCGTGGACGCTCATCTGCGACAGATTCTGACATCGCCACAGGTCCTGGTCACACTTCCGTCACCACAGAACAAGCAGTTCATTGCAGGACCCCATCTTGTCCGCCCGGATGGCACCGTTGGCCTTGGAGTCTATGGCAGTGTGTACGTCGCCGGAATGACACTGCAACAGGCACGCAATGCCATTGAGCTGCATCTGAGTCATCATATTCACCGCCCGGAGGTTTCCGTCGACGTATTGGCTTACAACAGCAAAGTTTATTACGTCATCACCGATGGCGGCGGTGCGGGCGAACAGGTCTATCGAATTCCATCGACGGGAAATGAAACGGTTCTCGATGCGATTGCAGGAGTGAATGGGCTTCCAACTGTTGCTTCCAAAGCGTCGATCTGGATCGCTCGCCCTACCCCGAACCAGGGCACTCCGGATCAGATTTTGAAAGTTGACTGGCAGGCGATTGCAGAAGGCGCTCAGACCACAACCAACTATCAGATGCTGCCAGGCGACCGGCTTTACGTCAAGGCTTCACCGCTGATTACGATGGATACAAAACTTGCGAAGTTCACAGCACCGTTTGAACGCATGCTGGGCTTCACAATTCTTGGTAACGGGGCTGTTCGATCCGTGCAGGGCAAGAATACGAATGGTGGTTTCTGATGTCTGACTTAAATCGCACCGTACAAATTCTGACGCTGGCTGGACTTCTGTGCTGCGGCTCGCGAGCTTCGGCTCAACTGGGCGGGGGGCGCATTAATCGGCCGATCGACACTCCGACGTTCAGTCCATACATCAACCTGCTGCGTAACAACAGCAGCCCGGGCCTGAACTATTTTGGGCTTGTCCGTCCACAGCTCGAGTCCGCTCAGCAAAATCAACAGTTCGGGCAGAACCTGCAGATGCTCCAGACTCAGCAGAACCAGCCGATGCGCGCTTTGAACGGCGGATATGGATATTCGCAGCTTGGGGTCACCGGGCATCCAGTTGTTTTTAACTCTTTTGGACACGGCCAGTTTGGCGGCGGCTATACCGGCATGGCGGGCGGCGGCGGCTTTGGTGGTGGGATGGCAGGCGGTGGCATAGGTGGCCAGGGATTTTCTGGCGGCGGGATGGATGGTGGATTCAATCAAATGGGTGGACAACAAATGATGGGTCCTGGCGGGGCCGGGTTTGGATTCAGCGGTGTTTCCGGACATGCCACCCAGTTCGGAGGCATTGGCAATTCTTCTGGAATATCCAGAGGTCGTTAAAAAAGAGCTCCGCAAAGTAAGCCTCATGCGCAGCTGAATTTTCAGCCAGAACGAGACGCGATTTAAATTCACAGTGAGCTGATTTGGAACAGTCAGATGACTGGTCAAGGAATAGACTCAATGAATTCACACTATGTCCGACACTTGCTGCGTTCAGCAGCCACAGGATCAATTCTGTTGCTTTCTATGTCGCCGGCCACTGCCGGCCGAATGTTTCCAAATGAACCATCGCGGCCTCACATTCACGCGGGGACGGCCCCGAACTGGGGATATAATCAGACCTGCTGGCAGCGATTCCCGCCTCTGCCGCCGTGCGAAGGCGCAGCGTGCCATACAGATGCAGCTCAGTTCTCCAACCAGTATTACCCCGGACCGTCGTATCAGCCTAATGAAATCTATACGCCGCAGTCAGGTCTCGTGATTCCCGGCCAGAGTTTTTCGACGCTTCCGAGTTCGCTGATGCCAGCAAATTCGGAGGGCCTGCGATACGCTCCGGGATCAGCAACGAATCCTCATCCTGCAGGCAGCGCCCATCCAGCGCCAGCGGAGCTCACTCCGTACCAGGGACCGCCGTCTCAAGTGCCACCGATTCCTGATCCGTCGCTGTCGTTTCCGGGCCCCATCAATGAAACACCTGCGCCGGTTCAGGAGTTCCGAGCGGCTCCTGCTCCGACATCGCCGCTGCCACCACTGCCAGCTCCTCCTGTAATTGTGCCGCCTGTGCCCGATCAGACTTCGATGGCTCCCCAGCAACTGATTCTGGACGCCAGTGGCCGACTGGTCATTGCGTCCTCGGCGGGCCCATCAGCCCAACATGGATCGCAATCCGGACGTTATGGAAGTCCATCGCGGATTGCGGTGCCTCAGCAGCCAGAAATGATGATTCAGGGAATGGCCAGGCTTCCTGTTCAGTTTGCCAACGCCCCGGTGTCGGCCTCACCAAACAGCAGTCGTTACGGCCGGAGCCAGGTGCCCGCTGTGCCGTCAAGTCAGCCCGCCATGCTGGAATCCCACCAGAGCCTGCCGGTACGCGCGATTTCACAAAGCCGACCGGTTTCGGCCAGTTCACGCTACGGAGCCGCTCGTCACGCCGTACCTTCTTTGCCCGAACAGCGTCTTGAGCCACTCAGCTCAACACCTCCAGCCTCGCCGTATCGATAAGAGGCTCTAAAAAAAGTGGGACAGGCACCCTCCTTGCGTCATTTTATTCAGCCCGCAGACCGGCCAAATAAATCCGCCACATCGTCGTGCAGGCAGATGTTGCCGAAATGCGTGCCGAGGGCCCTGCATCGCTCAGGGCTGCCTGCGGAAAACTTCAGAAACGCCTTATGAAGAAGCCCGCGAGGATGACATACTCGCCGCCTGGACTGACAGAAAAACAGTCTGCCATCGGCCCGACCCGCTCATGTGAATGAGATACATTCACATGAACAGTTGCCTCGCAGGTCCGCCCGGCTTCTTTCAAAAGGATCCACGGATGAAACTCTTCCGCAACCTTACGTTGATCTTCACAGCCTTCATTCTGTGCGCAGCCAGTGCCAGTGCACAAATTGACAAACCCGTCAAAGGCAAACGATACAAACTGGCGAAGAACCATGGTCCATGGATGATCATGGTCGCAGCCATTCGGGACGTTGACGACGACACCCGCCGCATCGAAGGTGGCATGTCGGCGTGGGATGCAGCGGACGGAATTGTGTTTGCACTTCGTGAGCAGGGGATTCCTGCCTACGTCTTTTCCCAGGATGAAAAAATGGGCGAGATTAGTTCGCCAGCGTCATCCGAACCCAGCGGACGCCGCTACGTGGCTCAGCATGGCTACATCTCTGTCATGGCCGGAAATTTTTCGACGAACCAGGACAGGATGGCGAAGAAGAAGCTGGAAGAAATCAAAACGAAATTCAACCCGGCCTTTCTAAGCGATGAAAAAAACGGTGGCATTCTGCCGAAGACTCCCGGCCGCCCATCACCGTTCGGCCGCGCCTTTCTGACTGTTAACCCCTTATGGGAAGGCGAAGTGCGAGACACTGAAGAAGACGAATTTGTTGTCAATCTTAATGCCGGCCAGAAGTATTCGCTGCTGCAAAACAAAAGCAAGTACACACTGATCGTCGCGTCGTTCAATGGAAGCACGCTGATGCAGGTCGGCAATAACTCGTCCAGCAAAGCGATCGGCTTCTTTGACAAACACTTCGGAAAAAGCCTTGATGACTGCGCCGAAAATGCGATGCAGTTTACCGACAAACTACGCAACGCAAAAAAATATGGCTACGAGACAAACTATGATGCGTGGGTCTATCACGACAAGTACAAATCCATCGTGACCATCGGCTCATTCGACAGCAAGGGCGATCCAGCAATCAAGACGCTGGCAACCCAGTTTGGCGGCAAGATGGTTCGCCATCCCAAGTCCGGCGAAGATGTGCTCGCTGGTGAAGCATTCACAGTGCCACGAGTTCCTCGACCGGGCGAGTTGCCAACGTACTCCTGGATCTTCGACACTCAGCCACGAATCATGGAAGTGCCCCGGGTCAAGTAGCTCGTGACAAGCAACGCTTCCACGGAGCGGTCTCACAGCGATTCTGCACCTCATTAATTCGATCAGCCAGCAAAGGCGGACCCCCAAAAAGGGTCCGCCTTTTTTTGGTCTGCACTGTGCGTTGATCATTTTTTTTTCGAAGCTCGATTGACCAACAAAAGCGACCGCAGAAGAAGCACGTGACGCGGTGAATGCTTTCGACGAAGTCCAACTTCGACACATGAGCGTGCCGAATGCGCAGCCGAATGCGCAAACCCTAAAAGAGGATCTTGACATCTTCTTTTGACCGTGCTACTTTAAAGAAGACAGTTGTATCTTGTTTCAGGGCTCCATCTGAACTTCAAGCGTAAAAGGTGCTGGGATGTTAAAGCGAACACTTGTTTCCGGGCTGTTGTTGGTTATGTTCTGTGCGGGCGTTTTTTTGCTCATTCCACGGACTGGCGCGGCGCAGAATTCTGCGGCGAAGCCGGCGGTCAAAGATCTGGCCGTTGAGCGAGCTCGGCGAGAAGTGCGGATGCTGGATGATATTTACAAGTCAGCGATCGTGCTGGTGACGGAACACTACGTAAAGACGGACACAGACCTTGCTGCGGGCAGTGCCTTCAAGGCGCTGTTTGATGCAGTCGGCAAGAAGGGTTGGCACAAGGCACGACTGGTCGATGCGACTGGTCAGCCGTACAACGATCTCAATTTGCCAACGGAAGGTTTCGAAAAGAAAGCGGTTGCTGAACTGCTAGCCGGCAAACCGTCTTATGACGAAGTCGTGACGGAAGACGGTAAGCGTTACCTTCTGGCCGCGACCGCCATTCCTGTGGTCATGGAGAAGTGCATCATGTGCCACGAGAATTACCGGGAAGTCGAAAAAGGCAAAGCCATCGGAGCCATCAGCTATAAGGTTCCAGTTCAGGAATAAGGATCGCTCGAGAAATAGCTGCCGATATAAAGTCAGCGGCAAGGCGCTGGTGCGTGTCTTTAAAGTTGGTTCAGGACGTTATTGCAAGCCGCAGTCATTTCTTACGCTAACTGAAGATTTCAGCCAAGGCATCAGTAAATCATTATCCGCATATCTTCGGAGGCAATTTTACGCGATGTTTTGCAGGCTCGGCGCGTACGTTCCCAGTTGCCGACGGTGGCATTTTTTTTTGGGGATGCTCGCGGCCGGCTTAGGGCGAGCGGCAGATTAGGAACTACCAATCCGAACTACCGAACTACCGGACGCTGGCGCGTGGCGGCTGATTTTATTAGCCATTGTGCGCCAGCCCCCGGTTTTCGACGGTAACCAGAAATCTGCCGCTCGCCTGGGCCGCCTTGCGTCTTGTCGCGGCGGCCTCGCTCTGTGGTGCCTGCTGAGCAATCAGCAGGCGACCCAGCGTCTGCCTATTGCGGCCAGGGATCGCCAGAGGCACGTAACGATCGAGACCAATTTCTGAACGATCACGGCAACGCTTCATACCGTTCCCTGACCGCAATGCGCCGGTCGCCGATTCGACTCCCGGATGATTCTGCTGAGCTTCAAAAAACTCATCGTCGGCGTTGGCAAGTTGCACGACAGACTTCAAAACCTTATGCACGATGAAACCGGCCATGTCTTTGAACTCCAGAATCCTTGTCCGCCATGCTGTGGGCGTGCAACCTGCTGACGTCAGGCGAGAAGCTGCCGTGGCTGGACTTTCAGCACAATCTTCAGCGGATTTCTCCAGCGACCCTCCGGGCGGACATCTTTGCCGTGGGGCTCGCTGTGGCGTTGGTTGCAAAAACTTGAACGCGATCCCAAGTTGCTGTCAACGTGGCCGTTGCCCAGGCTTCCTGGCTGGACGGCTCGCATCAACGAGTGTCTCACGAAACAGAAACAGATGGTCGCACAATAACAGCGATCAGCCTAATGTCCGTCAACAATCATGTCCAGGGCGACGCTGCCCATGGTGTTGTACATCGCGCGGCCTTTGTCGAACAGGATGCGTTCGCGGAACGGGTTCCAGTCGGCGACATGCGAAGCTGCTTCGGTCTTTTCCAGGGGACCGGTGAACTCCGGCATTTCACGGGCCATCTGATCGACGATCTTAAAGTTGTCGTTGTAGAAATTACGTCCTACAGTCTGGTCACCAAATGACCCTTTGTTCTCTTTGAGGGAATGAAACGGCACACTGTGATCGCCCCGCAGCGAGCTGCTGCGCCCGATTTCCGAGACATAGACATTCGTGGCAATGATGGCCATTTGTTCTTCCGTGTAATCCCATGTATCGCCGGTCGGAATCTCCTCGAAGATCCCCTTCATACAACGATACGCATGGAACAGTTCGTGAAACAGAACATCATCCGGCTGAATGTTATCCAGCATCGTGTCGAAGCCCTTCATCTGATCATGGGCCGAGGCAGAAGCAGTGCATACGCCGCAGAAAGTCGGGAAAAGGGGGAGGCAATAAGCTGCCACTTTCCCGATAAATCGCAATGTCCCCTTCTTCGATTTTTCGCTGTCGTGGATCTGAGGTCGATTGAAGTTTGAAGTGCCTGACCCCACGTGGGAATACAATGCCTTCGGCAACCGGTCATCGGGAGGTGCCCCGACCAATGAGTGGTGGAGGTGAAAGCAGAAGACGTCATCGCCGACATCCGACATAACTGCTATGGCCAGAAACAGCAGCGAAGAAATTTACTGCGGTTTCTTGTTGGCGGCTTCTGCCTTGAGCTGTTCGAACACCGTCTGCACTGCATCCGAAGGAATGGCGAACGTTGGAAACCGGTCAGCTCGGGCAATGACGATTCCAATGGCCTGCCCATCAAGATCCAGCAGCGGGCCGCCCACTTTCGTCGGGTAAACGTCGGCATCGATCTGCAGAGCGCGAGGGAATCCGCCGGAATGAGTGCTGGCAAACTGACCCATCAGCTCTGGCCGGTTATAAAGCGGCAGCAGGGGATTTTCGTTGGTGAACCGCGACGTCAGCACAATCTCCATGGTGCGGATTTTGTCGTCCCGCATGTAGCGAATGGAGATCTTGTCACCCGGTTTGAATGAGCCAATTCGCGAGATCAACTCTTCCGGACTGTGCACATCCGTCCCGGAGATTGTCATCATAATATCGTCTTCCTGCAAGCCGTTTCTGTCGGCTGCACCGCCAGGAATGACTCGTCGAATGCGGACGCCGTTCTCATCCGGCCGGGGCTCGACACCCAGGAATGCCTTTTTCGCACCTTCCATGCTGTGAGCGACAACACTGACAACAGTTGGCATCAGCGGCTTGCCTCGAGCATCCTGAACCAAAGCCAGTTCACCCGCTGAAATGGCATCCTGACGAAATTTCGCAGGCTTTAGATCTGTCGCGTCGACTTTCAAAAGCATCAGGTCAAACGAATGATCGGCCGCCAGTTCTTTGGAGACCAGCCTGCGTCCGCCGGGCAGAATGACTTCGGGTTCGATGGCCCCTTCCATCTCCGACGCCTTCGTCAGAATATAGCCGTCGCCGGACATGATGGTTCCCAGACACAGCAGCTTTCCGCCATCACGAATCGCCACGATGCTCTGATTGGCGGATTCTGCGGCGGCCGCATACAGCTTCAATTCTTCCGCCGTTCGTTTTTCGAATTTGCCGATGCGACGATTTTCGCTCAGCTGCTCCATAATTTCATTCTCACGTTCCTCATCATTGACCGCGAGGATCTTTGCATCGTCTGATTCTTCGTCGACCTCCGGATTCGAATCGTCGCCCGTAATCAGCGAAAGAACATCTTCTGCATCGCTGCGGCGAATCTGCACTTTAATCTGCTGACCTTCCTCCAGCAGGTCGAGAGTTGTTCCCAGATCCAGTCGATCGGCAATGGGTTCCCCCTGAATCTTCAGCAGCACATCGCCCGCCTGAAATCCTGATGTTTCAGCTGGCGAACCGGCCACGACGCTCACAACTTCCGGAACGAAATCCTTCCACTTCAGCTTCACGCCAAAGAAGGGTGAAGCGGCCAGTTCGTTATCCATCGATCGCAGTCGGCCCCATTGCTCACCCTGAAGCAGGCGATCCCAGTCATCGTGATAGCAGTCGATTGCCACGTGGCGATTTTCGATAATCAGGCTGGTGATCATGCTGTGAATGCCGATGACCTCCCCCTTCATATTGAACAGTGGACCGCCGGAATCACCCAGCAGAATGGCGCAGTCAGAAACCACCGTGCGGTTTCCAATCGACAGAACTCGGCCAATGCGAACAGGCGCAGCGCGTTCGGGCCGATAACCGCCTGGATGGCCAAGCGCAAAACACCACTCGCCGATTTCCGTTTTGGTTGTACGTCCCATTTCGGCAAACGGAAATCCATTTTGATCGGGAGGTGAATCGTTGATGCGAAGGATGGCGGCATCCGCATCACGGTTCTTTCCCAGAACGGACGCTGTGTATTCTCTTCCATCCGGAAAAGTGATGCGGACGGTCGACTGGCGTTGGCCTCGCTGGCCATGGCCCGAATCAACAACGTGGGAGGCCGTTAGCACGATCCCATCGCGCGAGACTACAACGCCGCTGCCAACACCAAATCCATCAGACACGCCAACCACGGCGCCGCGGACCTTTGCAAGAGAAGCAAAAAGCTGCTGCTGCCTTTGCTGAAGAGCTTCCGGCACATCAGCCACAGCTAGTCCCGAAGGGATCAGCAGGCTGGCCGCCATGAGTAAGAACCGAGCAGGCACGAGCAGACGCTTCATTGTCAACTCCGACAGTTCTGTAAACTGTTCTGTGAACTGTGTTCTGTAACCACCAAAAGCCCGCAGCAACGAACGACCTGCGAGCAGGAATTTACATATGGTCAGATCTTAGAGAGCCGGTTACGAATGTTTCCACTCTTAAAGCATCACTCTGTTGCCGTTCGGCCGCAAAACATAAAGCGAAATGGCGAGTTTTGGGGCAATTCTTTTCAGGTGCCGTCCGTATGAGCACTTCTGCTGTCAAAACTCGCTGAGACGAATTTCACGTCCACTTCACTGATTCGGTCAGGATACACGGCAACTTTGCTGAATCTTGCGCCGTGGCTGCCCTTTTGGGGACGACCTGATTTCCAAAGCCACCGTTTTTCCTGTCTACTCTATTTAAGGCACAGGTTCCGGGGAGTGAACGCAAAAAATTGGGTCGTTGCGTCAAGTTCTTCAAAACGCCTGTAGAAAATGCGCCCGATGTCGTCAAAATGCTTTATCGATCACCGTGTCTGTCCACAGTCCGGATAGACTGTGGACGCGGAGTCAGCCGAATTCAGCTCTGCTCATCATCCTTAGATCACTCTACCAAAGTCGCCAGCCATGTGGTGCGGATGCCCTGCACATCAAAGCATTTGCTGCAAACTGGCAACTCTGTTGTCATGCTTTGGGGCGGGCGTCGTGATCGTGACGTCCGCCGGACAGGCGGCTTTCGCACAAGAAGCACCGCAGAATTTGTTTGGTGTTGTGGTCAGAAACTCGGTCATCGAAGATCGATTCCGAAGGACTCGCAACGAAGAAGAACCTGTCGCCAAGATGCTTCTCAATACCAACGTCACGGGAATGCAATCCACGGTCACCGAAACTCGCCTGCGGATCGTGCCGGACGAAACTTCCCTGAAGTTCGAACTGCAGAGCTCGGGCGACGTCAACAGCCAGACGACCGGATACAATCCTCAGGCCACAGTAGAAAGTGTGGGCAACCATCATTTTGACGTGACGAAACCTTTGTGGTTCGATGGTTCTGTGTTTCTCACTCAGCCGGCTTATGGAACAATTCAGGCATCCCAAATGCCGCGCCGAGTCCAAAGCACCGCAGGAGCCGCAATGCCGTTGTTGGGGCGTTTGACGGACAGCGTGGCCTGGAATCAGGTCTGGCGTCGGACTCCTGAGATCAATCGCGTCGTGGCAGCAGATGTCTCGCGCGATGTGCTCCCGAAAATTGACCGCATTGTTGACGCCAACGTTGCAAAGCTGCAGCGTGACTGGAAAGCGATGCAACAAAACGTCGCCTCGGCATTTCACCTTAAACGCCTGAACTGGGCGGCGCGTTCCGGAAACGATTCCGTTGTCATGTGGGCAAGGAATGATCAGACGTCGCCTGTAAGTGGCGTGGCTTCTGTTCCGCAGGAGGCACGGACCCTGCGTTCGGAAGAAGCGGTTGCGGTTTTTCTCTCCGAGAACGCCGTCAACCTGCTGCTGTCGCGGTATTTTCCGGCCGATCTTAAACTGACAGACACGCAGTTGCAAAAGCTGCAGCCTGCAAAAAAAGACAAGCCCTCCAACGGCCAATTTTCTCTGCTGCAAGTCGCCGATTTTCTGTCGGCCGCGGCGCGCGCGGAACCGGCTGAGGCAGTTTTGTTCACGATTGAATTTGCTCCACAAGATCCGGTGCAGATTCGGTTCGCAAACGGCGACATTCGGCTGATTTCGACCTTCCAGATTCATCCCAAACTGGGTGCTTCCAGTGGCTGGATGACGACGACTTTCCACATGCGCGGCAAACGGCTGTCGGCCGAGCACTGGACGATCGCGGTGCGAAATGTGGAGGTTGGTGAAGGTTCGTCTTCAGCGGAGGAAGTTGCCGTCGGCACAGATCCCATCCAGGAGCTTACGATTCCCATAACTCCGGAGGCTGGCGGAACCACTTTCACAGCCGAAGGGCCTGTGACGACGGTTCAGGCGGGGACCGTCTGGATGCCAATTGTTCGCAATGCGGCACAATCGCTTGCTGAAAAAATCCCGCCTGTCAAACTGCCGCTGGAATTTGACGGTTCAGAATTTGTCCCTGAATCCCCGGCATTCCGCCTTGGCAAAATTGATTCGGCCAATGGAATGCTGCGAATAGGTTTAAAAGTTGTGGAATCCAAGCCCGCTGCAACAACGTCGTCCGCACGGTGAGCCTGAAGGAAGGCTGGCTTTGGCAGGATGACTATGGCAAGTACCGTTGCAGTCCGTGGATGGTTCCGGGCGTCTTTCTTTTTTAGAACATTAGAACAAAGGGGTTTTCGATGAAGTGTTTTTTTTGTGCTCTGGCTTGTATCGCCGCCTGCATGGGTTTCGTCTCCTCCGCGGCAGCGGCGGATGAAGCGCCGGCTGTTTACAAAGTGAAGTTTGAAACCAGCGGCGGTGACTTCATAATTGAAGTCAATCGCGAATGGGCTCCAGTTGGCGCAGATCGTTTTCATGAACTGGTCACCAGGGGCTTCTTCGACGAATGCCGATTCTTCCGCGTTGTTCCTGACTTCATGGTCCAGTTTGGGATCAACGGCGATCCGGCCGTTCAAAAAGAGTGGCGCGATGCGAAGATCAAAGATGACAAAGTGACGCAGTCCAATAAACGCGGCTACATCACGTTTGCGACCTCGGGCCCGGATTCTCGCACGTCGCAGGTCTTCATCAACTTCAAGGACAATAAGTTTCTCGACCGCATGGGATTTGCCCCGTTCGGTCAGGTTGTTGAAGGCATGGACGTTGTCGAAAAGATCTACTCAGAAGACGGCGAAAGTCCGGATCAGTCTTCGATTCAGAGCGATGGCAATGCTTACCTGAAGAAGTCGTTCCCAAAGCTCGACTACATTAAAAAGGCAACCATTGTGGCGGATGAAGTGAAGGCTGAAGCAAAGGATGAAGCAAAGTAGTTGGCCATATGAACCCCCGAGTTGAACTCGGGGGCGTTTGGGGCAAGTGAGGCTGGTATGTTCTCGACCGGCTGATCGGCCCCTGGTCAGTCGATCTCAAACAGGACATTTCAATGTTTCGACTCTGCCCTCGCCTTGTGCTTTCTTTGGTCGTGCTGACAACCGGTCTGACTGCTCATGCGGAAGAACGTGTCGGTGAAAAATCTGTGGTCGCATCACCAGCAGATAGCAAACGCTACGAAAAGCGGCCCGACCATGATCCGAATGGAATCGGAAAATTTTACATGGGACGCGAGATCGCGCATGTGATGGGGTTTGCAGGTGCCGAATGGTTGGAACGATCGAGCCGTGAAGAAGAGGAACGCCTGACACTGCTCGTTCGCTCCCTGCATCTGAAGCCTGGCGAGATCGTGGCCGACATTGGAGCCGGCAGCGGCGTAATTTCGATGCGGATGTCTGAACTGTTGCTGCCTGATGGAAAAGTCATGGCCGTGGACGTTCAGAAGGAAATGCTCGATCGCCTGCAGGAGAATTGCGAAACTGTCGGGGTTCGAAATGTAGAACCTGTCCTGGGAACTCAGGACAGCACCGGCCTGCTAGACGCCAGCGTAGACATGGCCATCATGGTTGACGTGTACCATGAGTTTGAATTTCCATATGAGATGCTGAAAGATATCTCGCGAGCAATGAAGCCGGGCGGCCGGGTGGTGTTTGTGGAGTATCGCAAAGAAGACCCGACGGTGCCGATTAAGGAAGTCCACAAAATGTCACAGGCTCAGGTTCGCCGGGAGGCTGAGCAGCCTGAGTTCGGTCTGAAGTGGACGGAGACGATTCACGTGTTGCCGCGCCAGCATATTCTGGTATTCACAAAACAGCAGTAGCTCGGTGACAGCAGTGGTTCAGTGGCAGCTGCAGTGAGAAGCATGCGGAGTGATTGCAGACGCTCCGCGAGAAGAAGCTGGTGACGACAGTGACTCGTGACGATATTTTTTCGCTACCCATGAGCAGAGTCGGTGACTTTCAGTTTGACGAGCATGTCGTGCAGGTTTTTCCCGACATGATCGCTCGTTCGGTTCCCGGCTATGCGTCGATTTTGTCGATGATCGAACAGCTGGCCGCAAGGTTTGTCCGCCCTTCCTCCACGGTTTGGGATCTTGGCTGTTCGCTGGGCGCGGCGACGCGATTGATCCGTCGAAGATCGCCGCTCAACTGCGTTGTGCATGCGGTCGACAGTTCTGCGGCGATGATCGAACGGCTGAGAATTTTGCTCGCCGAATCCGGCGAAGAGGGCTGTCCGGTAGAACTGCACGAATCTGATCTGCAGGCTGTCGAAATTCATGACGCATCTTTTGTCGTCCTGAATTTGACTCTTCAGTTTGTGCCGGCGGAACGACGCATGGCCGTGATTCAGCAGATCTATGATGGACTTCTGCCCGGCGGTGCTTTGCTGTTGTCCGAGAAACTTTGTTTCGAGGACCTTCACCAGCAAGCTTTGCTGACCGACCTGCATCACGACTTTAAGCGGGCCAACGGCTACAGCGATCTTGAGATCGCTCAGAAGCGGACCGCGATCGAAAATCGCCTGATTCCCGAAACGATGGAGACTCACGTCCAGCGACTGAAGCAGGCCGGCTTCACAACCGTGGCCCCATGGTTTCAATGTTTCAACTTCGCGTCGATTCTGGCTGTCAGGTAATTGTGCAGGACTAAGGATCGCTCGATCAATAAGTGTCTGATCGTTGCCTTTCGCTCCGCGAAAGATCGCTACTTTCGCGGAGCGAAAGGCGACACTTATTGATCGAACGAGACTAAACGCAGTCGTGTGTTTTCACGGACGCTGGCTGAGTTCCGTGAACTCCTGAGTGACGCGATCCCATTCTCCGGTCAGCGCCGTTAATACATCGGGCTTCGTGGACGACACATCCTGCTGCTCCGCTCGGTCCGATGTCAGGTCATAAAGTTCCCACGGCTGATCCTTTGCCGCAACAATCTTCCACTGCCCCATCCGCATGGCTCGATTGCCTTCATGCAGCCACCACAAAGATTGATGAGCTGCCGCCGTTTCATTTTTGAACGAAGTCGTAAGGCTGCGTCCGGGTGAAGGAGGAACTTCAGCGCCTTGCCAGGTGAGCGGAAATTTTCCGTCGGCCAGTTCCACAATGGTCGGCACGAGATCAATCACATGTCCCGGCATGTGGCGGAGTTCACCCCGAGCTGCAATACCGGCCGGCCAGTGGGCGATCAATGGCGTGGAGATTCCGCCTTCGTGAACCCACGTTTTATGGCGACGATGCGGAGTATTGCAGACGGTCGACCAGCCTGGTCCAAGACACAAATGAGTAGCCGCTGACCCGGGCGGTGCCTCAGGATCGTGCCCGTCGTCTCGCACCATCATTTCTGCCGAAGCGCCGTTGTCCGAAAGAAACAGGATCATGGTGTTTTCGAACGCGTTCATAGTGCGAAGCTGAGCGATCACGCGGCCTATTTCCTGATCCATGCGATCCACCATGGCCGCATGAATGGCCATTTTGGTCGCCTGAAACGTTTTCTGCGATTCCGTCAGGTCAGTCCATGGAAGCGGACGAGTCACCTCATCGGGACCGAATTGCTTCACCTGTTCCGGAAAGGCATAGGGCGGTCCGAGGTTTCGTTCCGTTTGACTGAGAGCACCATTCACCAGACTTAGAGACAGCTGCTTTTTCCATCGCGCGTCGCGGATCTTTTCCCAGCCTTCCTGGTATTGGTCGGCATATTTGGCAATGTCCTGCGGCAACGCCTGCAATGGGAAATGAGGTGCCGTGAAGGCGATGTATTGAAAGAACGGCTGCTCGGAATGAGTCTGAGCATGATCGGCCAAACAGCGAATCGCATGATCGGCAATCGCGACCGACGAATAGTAGCTATCTTCCAATTTCACGGCGGGAAGCGGACGTCCATCTTCCTGATGCTGATTTGGACGAAAAAATCGTCCCTGGTCCTGGAGCTCATAACTTTTGTCAAAGCCTCCTTCGCGGGGCGTTCCATCGATATGCCATTTGCCCGAATAGTAGGAGCGGTATCCGAGTGGTTTCAACAGATGCGGCAGCAGCGGAGCCCAGACCGGGCGGCGGGATTTGGGCCCGTTTCCGCCCGGAACCGTCGGCAGGGCATCGCGATGGATTTGCTGCGGATAATAGCCCGTCAGAAGTGCTGCACGCGTGGGCCAGCAGCGAGCTGTGTTGTAAAATGATGTGTAACGTAGACCATCAGCGGCCAGCTGATCAAGATTCGGAGTGGAGATTTCGCTGCCGTAACAGCCCGGGTCGGAGTACCCCAGATCGTCCGCCAGAATCACGAGGACATTCGGCCGAGTCGATTTTTCTAACGCAGAGTTTGCAGACACCGAGTTTTTTGGCGATGGTTCACCAGCCTCAACAATAGGGCAATAGCTGGCAGCCAGCGTCAGCATGAGGATAAAAAATCGATAGCTCACGGTGGCGGGTTCCTTCATCAGAAAGTGTTTGTCGAGGACAATGCGTTCGTCTTTGGAAGAGTCGCCTGTTCGCTCAGTACACCCATGCTAACGAAAAGCGGCATGGAAATTCGAGTCAACTGGTATCTGTGTTTCTTTTGCCGCTGTTGTCACATCGTATTTGATGAGGAGTGCAGAAACTTCGAATGGCTATTTCAGACCTTGCTGCTGGCGCGCTGTCGATTACTCTTGCCGAGGAAACGCTTACCCTGTTGTCTCAGCGAGCCGTCTGGTGGGCAGCTCAGAAGACGCTTTTTGTTGCTGATCTGCACTTTGGCAAGGAAGCCACCTTTCGTGCGGCCGCGATTCCGATTCCCGATCAGACAGCGCAGAACCTGAGGCGACTCACTTCAGCCATCGATGCAACTCAGGTCGAACGACTGGTGATCCTGGGTGATCTGATTCACGCTCGTCGTGGTCGCTGCGAAAAAACGTTCGCTCTGATTTCCCAGTGGAGAGCGGCTCAAGCGGAACTGAAGATTGATCTGGTGCGAGGCAATCACGACGACTCGGCCGGAGATCCTCCTTCAGAGTGGCGCATTGACTGTGAGTCAGAGCCGCGGACCATGCCGCCATTTCAGTTACGTCACCATCCGAAAAGTGTTTCGGGCCATGTTGTGCTTGCCGGGCATCTGCATCCGACAGTGCGGCTTTCCGGTCCTGCTCGCGATTCACTGAAGCTGCCATGCTTCCTGCTGCGGGATGGCGTTTTCAACCTGCCTGCGTTCAGCGGTTTTGTGGACGGAGCGGTGATTCGGCCGCTTCCCGGGGATCGCGTGTTTGGGATTTGTGAAGAGGCCGTGATTCAGTTGCGGTAATTTCTGCAAAGCGGCTTGCGCTTAGAAAGGCCGGAAGCGGCATTAGTTGATTTGAGATTTGAGATTTGAGATTTGAGATTTGAGATTTGAGATTTGAAAACTGAAAACTGAAACACCTGGGCCGGACCTGATGATTCGATCAGATTTGCGGGTTCGTTGTGTTGTTTCGACCGCGGGAATATGTTGCTCGACAGCCACAGGGAAACACCTATATGCAATTCGCGCAGAAAAAAGACGGCGGGCTATGTTTCCCGAAAACAGCTTTTAACACACCAGTCAAAAATCGTTATTGCACCAGTGATTTGCAAAGCTGTCTCCATTGGAACCGAATCCATGTCAACCACCAAGACGTCTGCTGCTGACTCCGTACTGGACGAGATTCGATCGACCATCGCCTCGTTTGAATCGCTCCGCGGAGCGGGCAACAGTCATCGGGATGTCGGCGGAACAAGATCCGGCCCGGCTGCTGTCAATCCTTTTGCTTCCCTGCTGGCCTCATCTGGGGTCTTTCAGGACGAGGAAAAGGCGACGCCCCCAATCCCTGCACCCGCAGCGATGGCTCGGTCCCGAGTTACGGCCGTGGCGACTTCGTCCTCGGGGGGGCTTCAGGAATCACTGGAAGAAGACACAATCACACAGTCGCAGTTTCGCAGAATGCCTGCAGTGGCCAGCGACGACGCGGCTACAAACCTCGCAGTTCCTCGATCAATGATGTCCGTTCGGGCCGTGGACAAGACGGCAAAGATCATGATCGTGGACGACGAACCATTGAACGTCATGACATTTCGTCAGCATCTCAAGATGGAAGGCTACGAGCGATTTGTAACCACCAGCGATGCTCGCGAAGCACTGCACATGCTGCGAAACGAGCGGCCGGATGTTCTGCTGCTCGACATTCGCATGCCGGTAGTCAGTGGTCTTGATATCCTGCGAGTCGCAGGACTGGATCCGGTCCTGCAGCACATTCCTGTTTTGATTTTGACCGCGGCTTCAGATCCGGCCACGCGTAAGCAGGCTCTGGATCTGGGAGCGAGCGACTTTCTGCAGAAGCCAATTGATCCGAATGAATTGCTGCCTCGCGTACGCAACGCCATCGTGATCAAAAAACATTACGACATGGCTTCAAGTGAAGCGGCCCGTCTTGAGCAGCAGGTCGAACGTCGAACTCGGCAGCTGGAAGCGACCCGCCAGCAACTGATTCTGTGTCTCGCCCGGGCGGCCGAGCATCGTGACAACGATACTGGAAATCACGTCATTCGTGTGGGACGATATACGACCATCATTGCCAGGCAGATGGGCTATCCTGAAAACCGTCTTGAAATGCTGGAGCAGGCGGCTCAGCTTCACGACGTGGGCAAGATTGGAATTCCGGACTCCATTCTGTTCAAACCTGGCAAGCTGGGTTTTGATGAATATGAGCTGATGAAAAGACATTGTGCACTCGGACGACAGATCATTGAGCCGATCTCTGAGAAGGAATGGAACATCCTGAAGACGCACACTCGCATAGGCGAAAGCATGCTTCATGTGCGCTCGTCGTCCCTGCTGATGCTGGCCGCGCGAATTGCGCAGACGCATCATGAACGCTGGGACGGCAAAGGTTATCCGCTCGGTTTGCTCGGAGAAGACATTCCTCTGGAAGGCCGTATCGTGGCCGTTGCGGACGTCTTCGATGCGTTGTCCAGCAAGCGTCCTTACAAAGATCCGTTTCCTCGTCAGAAGTGTTTTGACATCCTTCGCGAAGGGCGTGGAACTCAATTTGACCCGGCCGTCATCGATGCGTTTTTCGACTGTTCGGAAGAAATCGTCGAAATTCAGCTGCTGCTGATGGATGAAGAAGACCGGATTCCAAAGGGCGAATGGGAAAATGTTGCCAAGGCCGCGCTGACAACATAAGAGCATTTGGCCGGTTAATTGCCGGAACGTTTCTGGGTCATTGAAGTTGTCACGCGTTGGAATACTCCCCAGGATCCAGGGGGATAAGCTTCAATTCCCAGAGAGTACCGCTCATTGTACATTCCCGGGATGGGAACTCGAATTGTCGCCACAAATCTCAGCGTGCCGCCAGATGTTGAGACCTCACACCAGGTTGCTCAAAAAACAGGCCGCACTGCGGAGTGGATTGCTGATGTCACCGGCGTGCGCAGTCGTCACGTCTCGCCCTGCATGAAGGACCCGGCGGTGCTTGCAGCGCAGGCCGCGCGACCTCTGATCGCAACGCATGGAGCTCCCGACTGCGTGATCTATTGTGGTGCCATTCCGCGGCAGATGCTGCCGGATCTTTCGGTGTTTGTGCATCGCGAGCTGCGCTTAAAAGCGACACCTGCCTTTTCGGTCAATATGGCGTGTCTCTCATTTGTTTCGGCGCTCATCACCGCAGACGCTTTGATTCAGCGAGGTCTCTATCGACGAGTGCTCTTGTGTGTCGCTGAACTGGCATCACGGGGACGAAATTTCAACGAACCGGAATCCGCGTCATTGCTTGGCGATGGGGCTGCGGCGGTACTGATTGAACACGTGGATGGACCGTCCTGCATTCGCCACAGCCATCTGGAAACGTGGTCAGAAGGAGCCGACCTGGCAGGCCTGCGCGGTGGCGGAACAATGCGCGAGCCTGACGATCCGGAAACCAAAGCTGACGACCATCGTTTTTTTATGCTGGGCGACCAGCTGTTGCGGGTGACCGTTCCGCGCCTGCGCACATTCCTGGATAAGTTTATTAAAGACTGCGGTGTGGAACAGGAGAACATTCAGCTGATCGTTCCGCATCAGCCTTCGGGCCCCGCTTTGCGGTTACTGACGCGATGGGGTTTTGAAGAGTCACGTGTGATCAATATCATCAGCCGTTATGGAAACTGTGTGGCCGCATCCATGCCGATGGCGCTTGCGACTGCATCAAGCGAAGGGCGACTGCATCGAGGCGACAACGTCCTTCTGCTGGGGACAGCCGCCGGGATCTCATTGGGGGCAGCGATGCTCGTATGGTAGACGATTGGTTGCTCAGAATTGCCCGTAAAGAACTGGGCGCGGACCGGCTGAAGATCCTTGTCACCGGCGGCACTGGTTTCGTCGGTTCCCGGCTTGCCGCGACTCTTGCTGCTGCCGGTCACAATGTGACAGTCTGCGGCAGAAATCGGTATCGGTACCCAGCACTTTTGTCGGGTTTGACATGCGTGGAAGCCGATCTGACGGATCAAAATGCCATCGCGGAATTGTGCCGGGACTGTGATCTTGTTTATCACGCAGGAGCCCGTTCTTCACCTTGGGGTACGCAGGCTGAATTTCATGCGGCGAATGTTGTCGGAACTCAGAATGTTGTCGATGGCTGTCTGAAGCACTGTGTTCCAAGACTGGTCCATGTATCGTCCACGGCCATTTTTTTTGAGTACACCGACAAGCTTCGTATTGCCGATCATGACCCGCTTCCGGCACGGTTTTGTTGTGAGTACGCCGAATCCAAGGCCGCCGCAGAAACGGTCGTGCAGCAGGGTTTTGCAGATGGCTTGAACGTCATCACAATTCGCGCCCGAGCTGTGTTTGGGCCCGGTGACAACGCCCTGCTGCCTCGGCTGATTGAGGCCGCTCGCCAAAATCGACTGCGTCAGATTGGCGACGGCAGCAATACGATTGATATGACGTACGTCGACAATCTTGTGTCGGCCCTGCTGCAGGCCGCGCGGCGTGGGCCTGCGGGAACCGTCTGCACAATTACCAATGACGAACCGATCCAGCTTTGGCCGCTTCTGACGAGTGTCCTGCAGCAGCTTCAGATCGCCTCATCGTTGCGACGCGTTCCAAAATCGGTTGCCATCGCAGCCGCCCGTTTTTTGGAATGGCAACACAGGCTTCTGAAACGACCGGGTGAACCGGTCATGACGCAGTATGCTGTCGGTCTGTTGTCTCGCACGCAGACATTCGATCTGACGGCAGCCCGTGAGTCGTTGAATTATCAGCCTGTTGTCAGCATGCAGGATGCCGTTCGGGCAACCCTGAAAGCGATCGCCATGAAAGATGAGACCAACGCAAATCAGTCGGTGTCGTTGAAGATGTTCAGCACAGGATTCACGTCCCATCCTGCGCACCTGGCAGAACATGGAGCTGCTCGAGGCCGGGTGATTCGCTTCCATGCGATGTTTGCACTTCTTGAGCATCCGACCGAAGGACTGACTCTGTTCGATACAGGTTACGCGCCGCGATTCTTTGAAGCCACACGGCAATGGCCGTATCGGCTGTATCGCTGGACAACGCCCGTGGCGACATGCGACGAGCTTTCCGTCTCCGCGATACTTAGACGCAACGGCATTGAACCGGGTTCTATACGGCGGATCATCCTGTCTCACTTTCACGCCGATCATGTGTGTGGCCTGAAGGACTTTCCCCAGGCCGAAGTCCTGACGTCCGCGCGAGCCTGGCACGCAGTGCAGGGAAAACGCGGTTTTGCAGCAGTGAAGCGAGCGATCCTGCCCGATCTGTTTCCAGCCGATCTGCCCCAGCGACTGCGTCTGATTGAACATTTTCATGACCCGGGATTTGGGCCATTCGAATCGACTCATGATGTCTTCGGAGACGGCAGCGTGCGGATGGTCAACCTGACTGGGCACGCATTCGGCCAGATCGGACTTCTGGTTCAGCAGGCAAACCATCGATCTCTGCTGGCCGCCGATGCCGCGTGGACCAGTCGTGCCATCAGAGAAAACCTGCCCGCCACATGGGGATTTCGTCTGGTGGCTGCATCAGCAAAGGAAGCACGGGCCAGTCAGCAGAAGCTGCACGAGTTGTTCCTGAGATTTCCGATCGAAATCATTCCTACGCACTGCCCGGAAGTTGCGGCTCGATATGGATTCGATCCAGAAGTGGATCGGCTTCTGCAAGGCAGCCACGTTTCGACGGGACCTGCGGAATGAGAATTCTGCTGACTGGAGCACGAGCACCTGCGGCGCTGGACCTGTCACGCCGCTTCCATGCGGCCAGGCATTCGGTCTTCGTGGCCGACAGTCTGCGTTTTGGAATGACGATGTTTTCTCGATTCGCCAGAGGCCGCTTTTTGCTGCCTCGTCCAGTCGATTCTCCGCCGGCATATGTTTCTGCGCTGCGAGATCTGATCGTCAGGCATCAGATTGACCGGCTGATCCCCACCTGCGAAGAAGTGTTTTATCTCAGTCGATATCGAGAGCAGTTTCCGTGCGACGTCTTTGTGGATGATTTTGAAAAGCTCGCCGCGATTCACAACAAATTCGTGTTCTCGCAAAATGCAGGAAACCAGTTTGCAGCAGTGCCCGAAACTCATTTGCTGGAACATCCTGATCACTGCCGCAGGTTTGTGTCAGAAAGCGCAGACTGGGTTTTCAAGCCGGTGTTTTCCAGATTTGCCACACGAACCATGATCGGGCCTCAGCCGGGTCACCTGACAGGAATTCGCCCCACCGCGAAAGATGCCTGGGTGGCTCAGCGACGTGTGCGAGGTCAGGAGTACTCAACTTACAGCGTCACAAAATCCGGCCGGCTGCTGGCCCATGCGTGCTATGTTTCGCGATATAAAGCCGGTCAGGGTTCGGGCATTTATTTCGTTCCCGTGAAGTCTCCGAAGATTGAAAGCTTTGTTCGGTGCTTTGTGGAACAATCACAGTTCACTGGCCAAATCGGTTTTGATCTCATCGAAGACAATGCCGGTAATCTCTTTGCGATTGAAGGGAACCCTCGAGCCACCAGTGGAGTTCACCTGTTTTCAAAAACGGATTGCCTGACGGATGCGTTGACGACGGATTCTGAAGGTCTGATTGTGCCGTCGGAAGAGACTCCTGTGATGGTTGAGTTTGCGATGCCGTTCTGGGGACTTCTGGATGCCGCTCGTCGACGATGCCCTGGCCAGTTTGTCAGCGATGTGCTGGGTTCGCGATCTGCGTCATTTTCGCTCGCGGACCCACTGCCCTCATTGGCTTTGCCTGTGTCATTTTTGGAACTCGCCTGGATCGCAGCAACCCAGCGCTGCTCGCTTCTGAAGGCATCGACACTGGACATTGAATGGAACGGAGAATCTTTGTGAAGGCGGAGACGTTTCATGGCCGGACGATTGAGCTGTGTGACAAATCGTCCGTCGACGCGTTTGGCTGGTCGCAGCCTGAGTCGGACAAACAACGATTGCTCAAGAAGCTCCTGCAGACGCGTTCGTCAGCCTTTGTGAAAAATGTGGATACCGACATTTGGGCGGCGAGGATCGGTGATCATGTTTTCCCGGTGACCGTCAGCGATGGCCAATATGGTAACTCGTGGGTATGTTCACCGTACAATGCAACCATCACCTATCCGCTGGATGAACTGCGAGAAGTCAACAACGCGATCCTCCGCAAAGGTCTGGCGGGGCTCATCCGCTCTTTCGCCCCGCTGTTGAAGGCGGCAAAAATCAATCACGTCGTGGGCGTCAATAACTGGCTGTTGTCCACGAACCTATATCCGACGTGGGACGGCGAGGGTGTGGAACAGCTGACGGCTGAGCTCTGTTCGCGATGGCCGCAGCATGCGATTCTGTTTCGATCGCTGAATCGCGTCAGCAATGGGCCGTTGCTGGAACGCCTGCAGGCAAACGGTTATTTGCTGGCCCCGAGTCGGCAGGTGTATCTGTGCTCGGATCTGTCAGCTGCCGCGCGACGGCAGAATTCTGAAATCGATCGGGCACTGCTCAGGCGGCAGACGAAGTACCGGGTTGTTTTCGACGACACAATTCAGGACAGTGATATCCCAAGAATTGTCGAGCTTTACGATCACCTGTATCTGCAAAAATACTCTGTCCACAATCCTCAGTTTACAGAAGAGCTGATCCGTGTGTGGCGTCAGACGGGCTTTATGAAACTTCTTGGGCTGCGGAACCGGAACGACATCCTCGACGGGATTGTTGGCTGTTTTGCCATGGACGGAGTCATGACCACGCCGCTTCTGGGCTACGATCTGAAATTGCCCCGTCAGTTGGGCCTTTATCGACTTCTGACGGTTTTGGTCTTTCGGGAGGCGCAGGAATCGGGGCAGCTGCTGAACCTGAGCGCCGGAGCGGCCCAATTCAAAAGGCATCGGGGCGGCGAGGCTGAACTGGAATTTTCGGCGATTTTTGTCAAACATCTGTCGTTCGCCCGGCAGGCCGTCTGGAAGTCGCTGGCTGCGTTGCTGACGCATGTGGGAGCTCGGATTCTGCAGGCCTATCAACTTTAGGGCATTAGCGGGACGGAAGTCACCCGACCTTTGACCAGTCTTCATTCGCAGATATTGCAGGATTCCCGGTTGTGGCCGGTCGCAGATCGGAATGGATGTCAGCTTTCCTGGAGGTTAGGGTAAAAAACGCTGGCATTTTTTGGTGAATTCTGGCAAAAAACGGTGTGACGTATTGTGATGCGATTCCGCCGGAGTGATTTAGTCGCTCGCGTTCGCAATAGTCGCGACCAAACTCAGGTCTCAGGTTTTGATCGATTTGTTCTTTCCGGAGGTAATCATTAAACGATCTCGTCCAGCAGCAGCTCCCCCTCAGAGCAATTTGCCGCGCATGAATGAGCGGATTCGCATTTCACCAATTCGAGTAGTGAGTGCGACAGGGGAGATGTTAGGTGAAATGGAAACCGCAGTTGCTCTGCGGATGGCCCAGGATGAAGGTTTGGACCTTGTAGAGGTCAGCCCGGAGGCTCGACCTCCCGTTTGTCGAATCATGAATTATGGGAAGGTAATTTATGAACGGCAGAAAAAATCGAGCGGTCCAAAACAACATAAAACTCAGTTGAAGCAACTGCGATTGCGTGCGAAGACCGGCCAGAATGACATTGATGTCAAGATTCGGCAGGCTCGCGATTTTCTGTCACGGCGTGACAAAGTAAAAATCAACGTCATGTTCAAGGGGCGTGAAAATGCGCACCACGAACGTGGTATGGAAATGCTTCAGGAAGTCGTCAAGAAACTGGAAGACGTTGCAACAGTAGAGCAGGCACCACGCATGGAAAGTGGCAAGATGATGTCAGTGATGCTGACTCCCATTAAGCACTAAGTCGTCTGAAGCATTGCAATACTCACGAGGGCACGTTCAAAACGTGCCCTCTGTCATTCGTACCGCCTGTCAATCAAGGAACGGGAAAACGAACACCATGAATCGACTTATTCTTCTGCCGTTGACCTGCGTCGTGATATGTGGCTGTGGCGAAGGCCCGGAACCCCTGGTTTCGGAAACTGTCGTTGCCGACACGGTTCAACCCGCAACGGCCGTCGTGGCCGTGGCAGACACTGCGATCCAGAAACCCAAGGAGGAAGCCATGACCCAGGAATCTGCACCCACGGAATACAACACACTGACCGAGTTCGAAAAATACGTGATCCTCGAAAAAGGTACTGAACGCGCGTTTGTCGGGGAATACACCGATCTGAAAGATCCGGGGACGTATATCTGCCGACGCTGCAACGCTCCACTTTACAAGTCTGACGACAAGTTCAGCAGCGACTGCGGCTGGCCCAGTTTTGACGATGAAATTAAGGGCGCCGTTGAGGAGACGACCGACGCCGACGGGCGTCGCACAGAAATCACCTGCAAAGCCTGCGGCGGCCATCTTGGACACGTGTTTAACGGCGAAGGCTTCACGGCAAAGAACACACGCCATTGCGTCAATTCGGTCTCGATGAAGTTTGTCCGTGAAGGTGAAAAACTGCCTCCGGTCGTCTCGATCACTCGGTAATGATGTCGCGAACCGTCTTGCCGCCAGGGATCATCGGCAGCACATGTTCCTGGTACGGACAGATGACGTCCAGCAGGTACGGTTCTTTGCTGCTGAGCATTTCGGCCAGTGCCTTTGGGAATTCCGCCTTGCTGCGGACCTGCTTCGCTTGAAGGCCGTAGGCCTTTGCGATGGCAACGAAGTTGGGGAACGTGTCGACCGGCATGCTTCCGTCGCCTTCGCCCATAGCTTCCGGATGATCCACCGGGCCAAGATAAGTGTGAGCTCGGCGACCCGACATAAACCGGTCTTCCCACTGCACCACCATGCCGAGATGCTGGTTGTTCAGCAGCAGGATTTTGACTGGCAGGCTTTCGCAATGCAGCGTCGCCAGTTCCTGGATGTTCATCTGGAACGAGCCGTCTCCATCGATATCCACAACCAAGGCGTCCGGATGGGCTGTCTGAACGCCCATCGCGGCCGGCAGGCCGAAGCCCATGGTTCCCAAACCAGAACTGCTCAGCCAGCGGCGAGGTTTGTCGAACTTGTAATACTGTGCGGCCCACATCTGATGCTGGCCCACGCCCACGGTGATGTAGGTGTCTCGGTCCCGAGTCTGGCGGCACAATTCGTCAATAGCGTACTGCTGCTGAATGGCATCGCCGGCGTCGTTGTATCGCAGCGGGAACTTCGCCTTCCAGCCAGCGATCTGATGATTCCATTCCGTCAGGTCGGGAATGTCTTCTTTAGTAAGAGCGGCATTCAGGGCAGCCAAAGCCTCTTTCACATCCGCGTGAATCGGGATATGCGCTTCTTTGTTCTTGTGAATTTCTGAAGGGTCGATATCGATATGCACGATTTTGCCGTGCTTGGCGAACTCTTCCAGCTTTCCAGTCACGCGGTCATCGAAGCGAACGCCGAAGGCCAGCAGCAGGTCAGATTGGTCAACCGCATAATTTGCATAGACAGTTCCATGCATTCCCAGCATGTGCAGCGACTGTGGATGGGTCCCGGGAAATACGCCGAGGCCCATGACAGTCATGGCAACAGGGATGCCGGTCTTTAAAGCAAACCTGGTCAGCTCTTCAGACGCTTCGCTCTGAATGCAGCCACCGCCCACATAGAGAACCGGTCGTTTGGAACGACGCACGGCCGCAAGCACCTGTCGCACCTGTTCAGGAGCGATCGCGCGAACTTCCGGACGATAGCCGGGCAGGTTCATCGGAGGATCAAAGTCGACTTCGTTCAGCGGCATCACGTCCAGCTGAACGTCTTTCGGCACGTCAATCAGAACGGGGCCTGGACGACCGGTAGACGCGATATGAAACGATTCCTTCACGATTCTCGCGATGTCGCGAATGCTCGTGATCATATAATGGTGCTTCGTGATGGCTCGACAAACTTCGACCATCGGCGTTTCCTGGAAGGCATCACTTCCAATGACCGACTGAGGCACCTGGCCTGTGATGGCGATCAGCGGAATGCTGTCCAGTTTTGCATCGGCAATGCCGGTCACGAGGTTTGTGGCCCCGGGACCGCTGGTTGCCATGCAGACGCCCACTTTGCCGGTCGACCGCGCGATGCCCTGAGCAGCAAAGCAGCCGCCCTGTTCATGGCGCGGCAGAATGGTGCGAATGTTTTCACGCTGCTCACGCAGTGCCTGATGGAGCGGCATGCTGCATCCGCCCGGATAGGCGTAGATTGTGTCGGTTCCGAGTCTGACGAGCATCTCGATCAGAATCTGAGCCCCATTAATAGTCTGAGTCGCTTTTTCGACGGTAGCCAACGTCGTCACCCTTATTCTTAATGTTCATCTGGACAAAGAAATCGGCACAATTTTGCCAACTGTCAGTCTTTCGCTGATCCACAAAACACGGGGGCAAAAGACTTTTGAGTGCCGTTTGGAATACTTCGGTTGTTTCCCTGACCGGCAATCACACGCAGGAAGCTGCGTTGCCGGTTCAATAGTGTATGTTTCTGCCGGTCTGCATTCGATCCTGATTTTGTGCAGATTCACCCGAATCACACAAACTGGAAGACCCAGCCGGAACCGCCAGAGTTCACTTTGGCCGGGCAACCGGCTGATCCGCCGCAGCCGGGGCCGTTTCAGTCAGGTTTTTCTGAGAATTCCCCCTGTCCGGGGCAATGGTCGTCGCTCCGTCGAGGTCTGTATGAAACTCGCTTTGCCTCAGAAAGAAATTTGGACTGGCAAACCGGTTGTCTTTCGGTCAGCAGACTGTTGATTTAATCAGCCGCAATGCGCTAGCTGCGGGTGACTGTGAAAAACAGGAAAAACACCCGCGGCTAGCGCCTTGCGGCTCACGATTGTGACTAAATCAACAGTCGGCCAGTGACTCTCAGATCAGTTCAGTCGTAATAGAGCTCCTGAAATCGCCGCTGGATTTCTTCGGGCGTGATCGCTTCAGTGCGAGACGCAATGGACCATACATGGCCCCATGGGTCTGTCACGGTGCCGCTGCGATCACCATAGAACTGTTCACATAGCGGTCGAAGCTCCGTCGCCCCGGCTGCAATCGCTCGCGCAAAAACGGCATCGGCATCTGCCACATACACCAGCAGACTGACGGTCGTGCCGCCGCGGCTTTGAGGACCAAGGAATTCCAGCTCCGGATGTTCGTCGGCGATCATGACCTTCGACGTGCCAATCTGGATTTCTGCGTGGCCGATTCGACCATCCGGAGCAGTCAGCCTTAACTGCTCCGTTGCCCCAAAAGCTTTGACATAAAAATCGATCGCCGCACTTGCCTCACGAATTAACAGATAAGGAGTGACCGAGTGATATCCCAGTGGTAAGGGTGAAACAGGCGTGGTCATTGAAAACTTTCTTGCCTTGGCTGAGGAATCCGGATGCTGACTCTATACTGGTGTCTTCCAGCAGACTGTCGGAACGTAACCGCCGGACGAAGCATGATCTCAATTACACATCTTCAATTTGCCTACTCTGGCGGACAATTTTCCCTGCAGATCCCGGAACTTCATGTGGCCGCACATGCCTCTTCTGTCATCGTGGGCCCCAGTGGTTCGGGCAAGACAACGCTGTTGCATCTGATTGCCGGAATCCTGCCCGTTACTGACGGCGAGATCGTCGTGGGCGAAACAAATGTGCACAGACTGAATGATGCCGAGCGGCGGCTGTTTCGTCTACGCAATATCGGGCTCGTTTTTCAGGACTTTCAGCTGATCGATTATCTGAACGTGCTGGAAAACGTCCTTCTGCCCTGTCGCATTCATCCATCAGTGCAGTTAACCGCCGAATTCACTGACCGAGCACGATCACTTCTGAATTCTGTGGGTCTTCAGAGTTTGCAGACCCGTTCGGTGACGCGACTGTCTCAGGGCGAACGCCAGCGAGTCGCTATCTGTCGTGCCCTTTTGCTTTCGCCCGGAATTATTCTGGCCGATGAACCGACCGGAAATCTGGACCCCTTCAATGCAGAGAAGATCGTTGAGCTGCTGCTCAGCGATGCGACGCGATCCGGAGCTTCGCTGCTGATGGTGACGCATGATCATTCCCTGTTGCCTCGATTTGATCAGGTCATCCCTTTCGAGCCCTTTCTGAAAACTGTCGCATCCGCTGATTCCACTGCCGGAGCCGGCCGATGAAACACGCTTTGTTTCTGGCATGGCATGCAATCCTTTGGCATCGTGCTCGTTCCTTTATCGTTGTTCTGAGTCTGGCCATCACGATCTGGCTGCCAGCAACCGTGCATCTGATGCTGAACGAGTTCCGCCGTGAAATCTCCGAGCGGTCTCACGCAACTCCTCTGATTGTGGGCGCTCGCGGAAGTCGAATCGATCTTGTTCTACACGCGCTCTATTTCAAAGGCGTACCGCCAGCAGAAATCACGATGGCGGAAGTTCAGCAGCTCACGGAATCCGGCCTGGGAATCGCAGTTCCGCTGCACAGCCGATATCAGACACCGGCGGTGGCCGGGCAGGACGGCGTACCGATTGTAGGCACATCCCCGGAGTACATGGAGTTTCGCCGACTGACAATTCAGTCGGGTGAAATGCTTTCCATGCTGGGCGACTGCATCGTGGGGGCTCGCGTCGCCCAAGTGATGCAGCTTGCCCCAGGCGACACACTTTTTTCCGCACCTCGCAATGCGTTCAATCTCGCCGGCGACTACCCTCTCAGGATGTCAGTCACCGGAATACTTGCTCCATCCCATTCGCCGGATGATGACGTTGTCTTCACCGACATCCGAACCACATGGGTGATTGATGGAATCGGCCACGGCCATCAGTCGCTGACTTCACAGACAGATCCGGCGCTGCTGCTGGGATCAAACGACAGTTCGGCGCTGATCGCCAATGCGGGCGTTCTGCCGTATACGGAAATTACCGAAGACAATATTGATTCGTTCCATTTTCATGGCGAGCCGAACACATTTCCTCTGACAGCTATCATTGTGGTTCCGGCCGATGAAAAATCGCGAGTGAGAATCCTTGGAAGATATGCGTCTTCTGAAATGTCAGCCCAATGCCTGAAGCCGCCCGAGGTTGTCGAAGAACTGCTGACTCTTGTTTTTCGCGTCGAACAGTTGGTCTGGTTGTGTTCGCTCGCCGCTGGCTTAGTGACGTTGTTGTTGCTGATTCTGGTCCTGACCCTGTCCATGCGCCTGCGAGCGGAGGAAATGCAGACGATGTTTCGACTCGGCTGCAGTCGTTCAACGATTGCCTTGCTTCAAGGGTCCGAGATTCTGCTCAGCCTGCTTCTGGCAGGCACGCTGGCCAGCGCAGCCACCGGTCTGACCGTCTGGCTGGGCGGCGATGTGCTGAGCATGCTGCTGTTCTGAGGTCGCGTGTTGTCAGATCTGTACATTTTCGCTTTACGCATTGATGATACTTTTTGACAACAATTGGTAAGCAGCCTCGTTGAAGATTCCTATAGAGTGTTTGTTTGCATTGATACAAGTTGCTTTTAGCAAACAGCTTAGGATGCGTCAGATGGCCCCGGACAAAGGTTTTTCGAGCGGGGCCACATCGATTGGCGTGGGAATAGCAATTTCCATTCTCCCGAACCGAGCCAACTTCAGATGCAGATCTGGAATCAGGCCCTGATGAATTGCTGCTGCAGCGGCCCATCATCTTCGCCTGTGGAATTCGTTCAGACATCAGTATCTCAGACGACATGGTCCATTTGAGATTGCTGAGGACCTTAAATTCACTGTCTGAATTCCGCCCTGCCTGTTCCTGTTGGATTCTCATCGGTTCGAAGTTTCTCTCACGTCTCTCTCAGAAAATTGAAAGATCACTACAATGTTGAAGTCTCTTTGGAATGACGAAGCTGGCGTAATTCTGTCAGCTGAACTTGTGCTCATCGGCACGATTCTGGTTCTCGGTATGATCGTTGGCCTGGTTGAGTTGCAGTGTTCAATCGTCGCTGAACTGAGCGACCTGTCAAGCGCTTTCGGTAACCTGAACCAGTCTTACCAGATTTCTGGCTTTGCCAGCTCAAAAGGTGGCGGTCAGTTCAAGGCCCGCACTTACGGTGCTGCTTACAACGACAGCCGGGACACTTGCGACTGCGATAATAACATGAGCATCGTTTGCAACGACCCAGGCGAAGTTGCGAAGTAATCAAAAATCCTCAAAGCTTTGAGGCTGTGAGCTGCCGAGCTCTTTCAAGGTAGCTGTCCATTTCCGCGTGGAAGACCGGAGTCGTCGCTAGTTTAGGCGGCTTTTTGGATCGGGACCAGGTTGTTGAGCCGGGATTCGTTTGGTGGATCGAGTCCGCATTGTTTTAGCAGGCGGTC
>Ga0209390_10000200_pt1 | contig 109457 bp, 116 predicted proteins | sample BON01_FD_187212 | JGI IMG/M metagenome (GOLD analysis project Ga0209390, IMG submission 187212) | Freshwater microbial communities from Lake Bonney liftoff mats and glacier meltwater in Antarctica - BON-01 (SPAdes) (version 2) | ecosystem: Environmental > Aquatic > Freshwater > Ice > Glacier...
CCGCCACATTGACTAACCTCGTGGTGTCATACCTTGTTAAAGAACTGTTGTTCCATGAGTAAAATAAATTAGAATCATTGGGCACTTTTAACCGCACGGAATCATAAGTACATATCCGCTTATCGGGCCCCAAATTGGGCGTAGGTATTTTTTGGTAATGCACAAAAACCGAATCAGTATTGGTACAAGTATTGGCATCTGTAACATGAATTGCAATAGTCGTATCCTTCGTAGGCAAGTACCTTAAAATACTATCCGTACTTATTACTTCTCCAGTTCTGGCAAAAGTCCAACTATAGATGATAGGTCTAGTACCATAACCAATTCTAGGCATCAATTTAAGCGTATCATATTGGCAAACAAAAGTATCTTGCACAGCCAACTCAACAACGATAAATGGAGGGATAATTACCGTATCAAGGTATAGTGTAGGGCAATTTTGTTGATTATCAACTAAAAGCTCCATAATATAAGTACCTCCCTTTCTAAATCTAAAAGAATCCTTTTGTCTAGAGGAGACCTTTAAAATTTGGGTTTGGGTAATATCTTTTATCGCCCATAAATATTTAGGTACACCTAAGAAAGTGGCTTCTGGAATCGCTTGGAAAATTAGTTTACCGCAAGCCAAAGTATCGTATTTTCTAGCTGCAATGGCACGTTTATTAACAGTTACTGCATATCCTTTAACGACAATTGCAGGTCTAGGGCAAAACTGATCTTCCACCGTTACTGTAAAGGTATAAGGTAAAGTACTGGCTTGACCAATGGCTGGTTTCCAACAAAACTGCCCGACCCTTTCTCTAACCGTAAGGCTCTTCGTTTTGAAAGTTGCCCCAGGAATACCCTTGTTCCAAGAAAGGAAAGTTGTATCTGGTTTTTGTGGAGGCAATGGAGGGGGATTAATTACAGGTTTATCCCTGCTCACTATATCAAAACAAAGTTGTTCTCCTTCGCAGACGGAGTAGGCATATTTGGGCAAAAGCTCAGGAGGGTTATTCTCACCACAATTCTCAATTTCCACTTGAATATCACGCCTAGTGATACCCACCAATCTCCGTACACCATTGGTATCCTTTCTAAACTCCCTGATTTCAATGGCAATTACTCCTACCTCATCACATTTGGTTGGGGTAAAGATAATATCTCCTGTCAAGGTATCTAGAAAAAAGCCTACTGGAGGATCTGCCTGTGGCACTGGAGTACATGGTACAGGCATTCCAAACAGACAATAAGAAGTCATAGGATTGTTAACATCCAAAGGAGCAGATGGATATAAATAGTCTGTTCTAGAGCTTCCGATTGGTGCGGTTAAAGAATAACCCAATGAGTCAAAATCTACATTATCACTGGCACCATTGTTAAAGGTAAAAGGCTGATTGCAACATCCAAAACCAATAGGAGGAGTCGTTAATAGTGGGGAGTTATTACACCAAGAATCCTTAGAAGCACGCATCGCACAAACATCTAACATGGCATAAGAATAAAAACCACCACTAACTCCTGTAGTGATGGCACCATTTCTACAGCACGAGGTCCATGCAAAATAAAATTTACAACAGCCATTGGCTATCCAAGTAGAATAAGGTGTCTTTTTTAAGTCAATGTTCATTTCATAAACATGCTCTTCAATACCCTTTCCTGTGGTCGTATTCTGTGGATCACAAGGCTTAGTAGCAGCAGCTCCACATACCTTATTGATATTATTAACCGCAATTTCAGGTGCAGTAGTGGTTATGGTTGTCGCTCCGCAACCGGGAGCCTCAATAGATATGGAGGCAGATGTACCAATAGGGATACCTCTACAATCACGGTAAATTTTCATAGTGAGTGTAAATTCACCTGGCTTTCCAGGCACACATTTATAGGTAAAATCACTACCCATAATGTGCGTGGCAGTTAAATCCTGTTGGGGCATAAAAAACCCTACTGTTAATAGAACGAGTGCTAAATATTGTATAATTTTATTCATGATATTTCTTTGTTAATTGGTTAAATAATTGCTATAGGAAAAATTTTGGTTGTTTTATTTTGAAGGCGTAAAGATAAAAAATATAATCCTTTTTTACAAGCCGCCATATCAAGACTGACATTGCGTTGATTAAATTGTAGGCTATTAATGACTTTTCCAGACATATCTATTATCTTAATTTCTTCTATTTCATAGACACTTGATGTTACCTGAATGTTGCCTAGGTTAACTACAGGATTAGGAAAAATTTCAATTTTATTTTCTATCTCAGTAGATATATCAGTATACCTATTTGATTTATAGGCATTTACAAGATTCCTGTGTTTTTCATAAATATAAGAAAAAGAATCCACTTTTTGGCAATACATAAAAGCTCCTTCGATAACTTGATAAGTGCCATTTTGCCAATTGGTAAATTTACTAACCAATAATCCACTTCTATTGCCAGACAAATTGCCTTCCGCATCTTCATTCCAAGCTGTATCACTTAAAGTAGTGTTAGGAAAAACAAAATTGGTTCTGTTAATACCATCAACACCCGTGTTTCCTCTTGTCAAGTTTTTTCCATTTATCCATCTACCGTTGATATAATTGACAAAATCAGCATTTTTAGAGGGAATTCCATTTTGATTGCCAACACTGTTCGTGTAATAATGAGAACTGGACAATTTTTGATTTAACAAAACAACCGAGGCAAATTGCCTTGCCGTATTATCTTTGGCATAAATCATCATGGCATTATTATCAACATCAGTAGAAATATAATTGTTTGCTGACACCGAACCATGAAAGTTGACACCTGCCAAAACAGTATCCCAATCCTTTCCTGAAACATTTTTTAAAACCCATCTAAAACCTAAAACATTGTCCATAATGGGGTCTCCGGCATTGGGGAAAATAAAAAAATTCTGCACCGCCTCTATCCCAACAGGCTGCATGGTAGAATTTCTATTGGTGGTCTGCTTATCATTTTCAACTCTTACAAAACTTTGGTCGCCTCTTATCAAAGGATAATCTCCGTTTTGTGGTTCGTAAACTGCGTTGTTATTAAAATCCACAAACGCTGCATAGTTATTTCCATTAATACTTCCTGGCCAATTTAAAATATTTTCAGTTGGGGTATAATTATTTTGTCTGTAGGCAGCAGCATGGTCTTTTATTTCTGCTCCACTCATTTTCTGAACTTTCAAAAAATTGTTTGGAATAGTCATTGTAGCATCTGGTCCCGGTGTAAAATCGTTGTAACCGATGGCCTTTTGTATACTTAGTGCGGTATCTGTTCCTTTGGTAGCATATAACCAAAGTGCCAAATTATTTAAAACCGAAGAATCTTTGTTCGCAACATGGTTCACGTTGATAAACCGATGTGTTTGGGCAGAATTATAATGAATAAAAAGGTGTCCGTTTGACATGCTATCGATTTGGGCAAAACTATTTCCCCCAAAAAGACCAAGCAGCAGACTACACAAAATTATTTTTACAATTTGCATTCAAAAAAATTATTTAACGATGTATTTAATTCCAAACTCCACTCCCACCATGCTGTTAAACTGGTTAAAGGAAGTGTTTTGTTTGTTCATATTGGTTAAAGAATAGCGCAATTGAGGATTGATGTAAACCGCCATTCTATTGGCAAAAATATAGCTGTAACTAAATCCACCCACGGTGCTTAAAGAAATAGTTTTCAACCTATCAATCTTTTTGCTGATGCTAAAAGCCTCTGCATTGCTGTTTAAACTAATACCTTTGGTGTGGGTATAGAAAGAGGTTATAACTCCAAATTGTGGTTGAAAAATATGTCTGTTTTTTTGCCAGCGCATACCCACTGTCAAAGGAATATTGATGAAATTAGAAACAGAGTTTCCACCATTCACATTAAGATACGTGGTATCACGCAAAACTATTTGTTGTGGATTGCCTCCTGGGTCAACAGAGTTTCCTGTTCTTACATCAACTGTTTGACGGGTATAGTTTTTAACAGACTGTTTCACGGTTAACTGAGAGATACCCGCTTGGAAAAATATATTTTTAATTTGTCCAAACTCGGCACTAAACCCAAATCCATAAGTGCTGTTAATGTGCTCTCTGTTGTTGAAATCGCTTACTAAATCAGCATCTGTTCCATTCAAAAATCTTTGGTTATACATAGCTGTTGCAAAAACATTGATTTCTCTTGGCAGGTATTTCAATTTGGCAGTTTTGTTTTCTTTTTCATCCACCTTTGCCAATTCCAGTTTATTTGCTTCAATATCTAAAGTAATTATGGAAGCTATTTTTCGCAATTGAGGTGTAGTCGCATCAATTAGCACAAAAGTTTCTGTGCTTTTAATTTCAGCATCTTTTTCAATCACATTAGGGTTGATTAAAGCTAAAGTTTCTTTTGGTTTTTTGTTAGTGATTGGATTTTGCACAGCAGTTTTCTGATTCATTAAATTTTCTACTACAATACCATCACTTTTCTTAATTATAATTGGCGTCTTGCTCACCTTTTCGCTACCTAAAACAGTATTATTGTTTTGCACTAAAGCGTTATTTGCTTTGGCATTTGATTTATTTATCTCCAGTACTTCTGATTTGGTTTGAATAGCATTGTTTATTTGAACAGCATTCTCATTTTTGGCATTTTTGGATTCTTGATTCTGAATCATCTCAATATCCTGACGAGAGTATCCATCTGGAATCACTCCCCAAAATTTATTCATCCCAACCAAAGAAATAGTTATAAGCATCACTGCAATACTTCCCAAAACTAAATAACCTGTATTGGTATTTCTAGTTTTGCGTTTATTCATAATATTTCCAAACAAGTCATTGTCTTGTGGATCCATTTCAAATTGGTTAATTTTATCTATAATCTCTTTATTCAACATTTCTAATCGGTGTTTTTAATTCTTCTAACATTTTTTTTAGGGCCGTTTTTGCTTTCAAGAACTGGGTTCTTGATGTGGACTCTTGAATATCTAACATTTCTGCTATCTCCTTATGGCTGTATCCCTCAATGGCAAAAAGGTTAAATACCGTTTTATAACCATGAGGTAGTTTTTGTATTAATTCCATAATTTCATCAGCGCTCATTTTGTCTAAAACAGTTTCTTTGGTAATCACATTGCGGTCTTCATAAACATTGTTAATATCAATGGTAGGCTTTTCCTTTCTAATTAAATTAATGGCTGAATTAACCATAATTCTTCTAATCCACCCTTCTAAGGATCCTGAATGGTTAAAACTATTGATATTGTTATACACTTTTATAAATCCTTCTTGCAACATATCCAATGCTTGATCTCTATCCTTTCCATATCTCATACAAACTGCAAACATTTTTTTATAATATTGTTGATATAATAATTCCTGAAATGACCGTTTCTCTTGGGCACATCCCTTTACCAATTCTTTTTCTGTCATCAACATTTACAATTCTTCGAAAATATGTCATTTTAATGCATTGTTGCAAACAAGACACAACAAATTTTCTAAATGTTGCCTAGCCGTTAAAAAAATTTTTTCTCCATGTATTCAGCACTTAACTTTGCACCATTGAAAAAGGGTACGGCACGTTTGTTTGTTTCTTGCGTTACAAGAAATTTTTATAAGGAAACTTTAACTAATATAGAAGAGGTGTTTCATCAGTTAGGATATAGCAATGTGATAATAGAAGACACTGTTTGCTGCGGTTGGCCATATAATTGCGAAGGAAATACGATGGCGATTGCAAGTGCACGTGGTCAAGTAAATGCGTTGATGTCTCAATCTGGTTTGGATTTGATATTTGCGGAGAATAGATGCTACAATCAATACACGAGCCCCCTTCAAAAACCTATAGAAACAAAAGCTGTAAATACCTATGGAACACCGCAAATGCTCAATTTTCAGTTCAATAAATATTTTCAGTTTAACAATGTTGAGGTACTTTTAGTATCCTCTTGCCACCAAACTAATTTTTTGCAAAAAGCCTTTAAGGATACGGATGGTTTGCATACAAGTATTATAGATTTTGGATTTTGCTGTGGTGCTTGCACCGTAAATGAAGATGACAAAAAATCCTATAATGAAAATATTCTTGAGATTATAAGGCTTCAAATAAAAGGGAACAAAAAACTAATTTGTATATTTGATGATGATTTTTGTAGAAATCGTTTTCAAAAATCTATAGAAAACAGTAGCATTGAAAATCCTAATCAATCAATAGAACTTTTGCATTGGGCTGACTTAATAATTAAATATGGCAACAAAAAAAGAATTTCAACTTTGTGATGCAACAAAGCTTCATTCATTTGTAACAGATATTTTTCTAAAAAATAATTTTAATACTAAAGATGCGGAGCAATGCAGCAATGTACTTTTGGCAGCTGACTTAAGAGGAATAGACAGTCATGGCGTGGCAAGACTAGAAGGTTATTGTCGCTTAATTGAAGCTAAACGAATAAACCCTCAACCCAAAATGAAAGTGGTGCGAGAAAGAGGGGTAAACTTTACATTGGATGCCGATGCTGCTATTGGACTGGTTGCCGCACCATTTGCAATGCACAAGGTAATTGACAAATTGGGAACTATGGGTGCTGGGTTTGCTGCTATTGGCAACAGCAATCATTTTGGCATTGCTGGTTATCACGCCATGATGGCACTTGAGCATCAAGCCATAGGTTTTAGTATGACCAATGCCAGTCCACTGGTAAGCCCTGCCAGAGGAAAAGAGAGAATGTTGGGCACCAACCCGATTTGTGTTGCCATACCTACGGGCAAAGAAGTTCCGTTTGTGTTGGACATGGCTACATCCACTGCTGCCAATGGAAAATTGGAAATAGCCGCTAGAAAAGATATTGATATTCCTTATGGTTGGTTGACCGATGTTGATGGTAATAAAAGTCGCAATCCAAATGAACTTAAAAACAAAGGAAACCTACTTCCTTTGGGTTCTCATGATGATACAGGGGTGCATAAGGGTTACGGACTGAGTGCCTGGGTAGATATTTTTTCTGGGGTACTTTCTGGTGCCAATTATGGCCCATGGGTGCCACCATTTGTTTCATTTTTACAGCCCCTTGCTAACTTGCCGGGCAAAGGTTTAGGGCATTTTTTAGGTGCATGGTCGGTTGATGGGTTTATGGAATACAATGAGTTTACGGGAAGGATGGATCATTGGATAAATCGCTTTAAACATAGCATCAGTATTGATAAAGATAAACCTGTTTTAATCCCTGGAGAACCAGAGCATTATGAAGCTATTAGCAGAAAAGCCAACGGTATCCCTGTGCATCAAAAGGTCATTGCAGATTTGGAAATATTGGCATCACAATACAAAGTAAAATTGGATATATGAACAATAAAAAGATTAAAATAATTGTATTTATAGGTTTTCTTTTAATCCTATTTGGCGGTGCTTGGTTCATGTACAACGGCTTTCTTAAAGGTCGTACAAAAGTTAACCCCAATGAAATTGCACCACGCACAGAGCAAAACATCAATTATGTAGACAGCCTAAAAAGAGCAGGTTATTATGGGGAAGAGTATATTCCTAAAAAATAGGATTTAGTATTTTAACCCTTCGAGGGTTTAAAACCCCTCGGAAGGGTTCTAGCCAAACTCTAAAAAAGTCCATTGATTTCCGCTTGTATAGTTTCCGCCCTGTCATGTGTTATCACATGACAGCCAAACACCTAAAAATAGCTGGTAATAAAATCCCATGATTCTTGTCCTTCTATATAAAACTTAGCACTAGACTATTTATACGCTTGTATTTCTTCACATAAACCCCATTTAGGTTGAATAGGATTATTATGTAAATAGTCCAATTTTTGCTGAAAAACCATTTCGGTGTAAAGCGCAATTGATAAAGGCCTATTTTGCCAAAATTGGTATTTCCTATCCTTTCTGTTGGATATAAATTTCTCAAGTACCTCAGGATGATTTTTTGCCAAATCAAATTTAATTTGTTGTGCAGTGAATTTTAAAAAATCGCGTTGTACATCCTTATATTCATGTCCATTAATAACAGACCAGATGATATGAATATGATTTGACATTACCACAAACGCATAAATAATTACTCGCTCATTCTCAACTAAAAACCTCATACTTTAAGTTAGGATGTCTTTGTATTTATTGGGTTTAAAGAGGTTGTACCAGTTAACGATAGTAGCGGTAAAGAAATGAGGGCAGAATTCAGTCATCCAGTTTTCAAAGTTATGTCAAAACAGTATAATTTTCTAAGTGTAGGTGATTTTAAGTGTCTTAATAGTAGGATCTAATTGATGTACTGCATTGGCTATCATGTGATAACACATGACAGGGCGAATATTCTTAAAAAATGATTATTCTTTTTTTGTATTTTTCATTTACTGACACTATTTTTATAAATAGACAAAAGAACACCCATTGAAAGTGCAAAAAGGATAACCATTAACGTTATTATTTCATTGAAATGATAAACTTTGATTATCAAGAGTTTTACAGCAACGAAAATTAAAATGGCTATAATGCTATATTTAATAAGTGCAAATTTTTCTACTAATTCACTTAGAAAAAAGTACATCGACCGTAAACCTAGGATAGCCAATATATTTGATGAATATACAATAAATGGATCTGTGGTAATAGCTAAAATTGCAGGGATGCTATCTAAGGCAAAAACTACATCCGTTAATTCTATCAGAATTAAAACCCCAAATAGCGGAGTAAAAACTGTTTTGTTATTTACCTTTTCTATAAAAGTTGATTTTGAAGCATTTTTGTCATAAGGAATAAATTTAGTTAACCATCCTGGTAGTTTTTTTTCCATTTCATCTGATGCTTCCTTTTCTTTTGTAAATAACATTTTTAGCGCTGTAAAAAGCAGAAATAGTCCTAAAACATAAGTCATCCACTCAATTTTCTCTATTAAGATTATGCCAAACCCTATCATTATCCCTCTAAAAAGCAATGCTCCTATTATACCCCAAAATAGTGCCTTATGTTGGTTTTCCTTTGCAATTTTAAAGGAAGTAAAAAGCATTAGAATTACAAATAAATTATCAATACTTAATGACAGTTCAACTAAATAACCAGAAAGATATTTTAGGGTTGCCTCCGTTGGAGAAAGCTGATTCGGGTTATTAACTAATTCAAATTTAAAAAGGGCATAAATCAGAAATGAAAATAAGAGCCCAAAACCAGTCCAAACGATTGTTTGAATAGCAATTTGTTTTTTACCATTTGATTTTTTACTTAAAATAAAAATATCAAAGAGGATTAAACCTATTGTTAAAATAAAGAAAGCAACCCAAACGAAGGTATTAAGCATTGATGTAAATAATAAGATAGGCTAATAAAACACTTAAAACTAAACCAATCATTACTTTGGTTAAATCCCAAAAAATAATTTTATAAACCTTATTTTGAATTTTATCCTTTAATTTAAAACGAATGGCAATTTCTCTGCCAGCAAGAATTCCTATAAAGGCCCAAGTAGTGCTCATAGGCACCGTATTAATATTAGTAAAGAAAAATAAGACAATTCCATAACAAAGGTCAATTATGGTTGCAGATCTAATGTTATCAGAATTGGTTTTATTGGTTACTACTTTTTGAATTTTTCCTCCTTTTTGTTTAAAAATGATGGCTAACATAACGAGTAAAATAAATAATGAACCTAAAACTTCGACTATTGATAGTGATCTTGGTAAATAAACATAAATATTTGCAAAATCTTGTATTAACCATTGTGCCCAAAGAAAACCAGTGGAAAGCCATTGTCCAACATACCAAAACTTTTCATTGCCACTGTTTGCCAATTTTTTAATGGACGCTGGCCTTTCTAATACTTGGGCAATAAAATAGTAAAGTGAAATAGAAACTAAAAAAGAAATACCATATCCCAATAAAGATTTAACGACCATTTTCTCAATAATCTGACCTGCCGAGAAAACTGTAAGTATCATAAAGGTGGTACTTATAGGAATACCAAATCTAGTAATCACTAATAGACAAATTGGAGGCAACAGAAACAATAAACCAATATGCTCTGGCATTGGAATTTTCGACAATCTTCCATAGGAAACATCTCCAAAATTACTATACCAGCCGTACAAAAGTACTATAGAAAGTAGACCGCCTGCAAAGAGCCAAAGCCAATACCATTTTCTTTTTTGATTAGAAGCCAAAAAAGTTCCTAATGTTTGAATAACATCATTTGCGATGACGGAGTATGCAGCCAGAATAAATCCTAAATACGCTATTAAGTTCATTTTTTTTATTGCAAAGATTGCATTAAATTATTCGATTAATTATTGAATCAAATCAGCAATAGGATAATTTAACAATTAATTAATATTAGCACGAAAACACCAATAAATGAAAAAGTAATGTAAAAAAAATCAGTAAATGAGGAAATTAACTTTAACCATTTACATTAAAACAGTCCATTGATTTCCGCTTGTATAGTTTCTATAACTTTTGAAGCATCTTCTTGATTGTTAGCAAAATCTAACTCATCAATATTAAAATATAAGATTTTACCAAGTTTATATCCACCTGCCCATGCCTCATAGCGCTCGTTCAACCGTTTTAAATAATCTAATCGAATGCTATCTTCATAATCTCTACCTCGTTTTTGTATTTGCTCTACCAATTTTGGAATACTTCCTCTTAAATATATAACCAAATCAGGTGGAGTAAGAAAATCATTGAGCGTATTAAAAAGGGACATATAGTTATCATAGTCTCTAGTGCTCATTAAGCCCATAGCGTGCAAATTGGGTGCAAATATCTGAGCATCCTCATAAATACTTCTGTCCTGAACAACAGTGCGGTCAGCATCTCTTAGCTGTTTTATTTTAGAAAACCGCTTATTCAAAAAATATACTTGCAAGTTAAATGACCATCGTTGCATGTCATCATAAAAGTCAGAAATGTAAGGATTATCCTCCATGTCTTCCAACTCCAACTCCCAACCATAATGTTTTGAAAGTAACTGTGCCAATGTTGTTTTTCCTGAACCAATGTTTCCTGCTATCGCTATATGCATACTTTGGCAAACATACAATGAATAATGAAATTATTGTATGTTGGTGGATAAAAAAAAGAGGTATTTGCGATACCTCTTTTTCTCTATTTAAAATGCTAGATTTTAACCCGCTTACTCTTTCATTTTTTCGCTTTTTCACTGCAATAAACTTGCATAAAACAGCAATTTACTTTTTATTTTTTCTTTTTATGAAATCAACTACAATTGGAGTTGCAATAAATATAGAAGAATAGGTACCCACAACAATACCAATCATTAATGAGAATGAGAATCCCTTTAAAGCATCACCACCAAAAAGGAATAAAATTACAACTGCCAACAAAGTGGTACCAGAAGTTACCAAAGTTCTGCTCAAAGTTTGATTGATGGCATTGTTTATCGTAACCTCTAGTGGAATTTTTGTACCTTTATCATCAGCCATAACTTCTCTAATCCTATCAAAAACAACCACCGTATCGTTAATAGAGTAACCTATTAATGTTAGCAGGGCTGCAACAAACGTTTGATCTAACTCTAATGAGAAAGGTAGCACACCGTTGAAAAGCGCGTAAACACCAAATATTATCAGCACATCATGAATAAGTGCAATAGTTGCACCCAAACCGAAACCAATGTTTCTAAACCTGAAAACAATATAGGCAAACATTGCCAAAATGGCCATGATGGTAACAATAAATGACCTATTTCTTGTTGAACTAGCCATGGTTGGTCCCACCTTGGCACTAGCCTCAATACTTTCGTTTTTAACTCCCAAGTCACTTAAAGCTTTTACAACTTCTGCTTGAACCAAACCAGGCGTTTCATTGCTATTGTCATCAATTTTATAGGTAGTAGTAACACGGTACATATTGTTGGTACCTATGGTTTTAACCTCTGTACCACTTTTTGGCAATCCTTTGTCTAACCTTGATTTGATATCATTAACGGACACATCTTGCCCTTCATTAAATTTAATAAAGTAAGAAAAACCACCTTTAAAATCTAAGCCTAATGGAACGCCTCTGGTTACTAAACCACCAATGCCGATAAGCACTACCAAAGCAGAAATCATATAAAAACGTTTTCTTTTGCCAATAAAATCAAAATGACCAGTATTGAGAATTTTTGAGGTTAAAGGAGTACTAAACTTAATATCTTTTCCTGCATCAACTCTTCCCTCCATAATTATTCTACTAATTAACAATGCAGTAAAAAGTGAACTAAAAATACCGATTATTAAAATTACCGCAAATCCATATACTGGACCAGTACCAGAGAATGTTAAAATAACACCAGATATTAAAGTCGTTACGTTGGAGTCAATAATGGCAGAGAATGCAGCCTTATAACCCAATTGTATCGAGGTTTTTAAGGTTTTACCGCTTGCTAGCTCCTCTTTAATCCTTTCATAGATCAACACGTTCGCATCCACCGCCATCCCAATGGTTAGCAAAATACCTGCGATACCGGGTAATGTTAAAGAAACACCCATGCTACCCAATGTTCCCAAAATAAAGAAAACATTGACCAATACGGCTAAGTTCGCAATAAATCCAGCCCTCGAGTAATAAGCAATCATGAAAAGAAGTATTGCCAAGAACCCAAATAACAATGCTTTAGAACCATGACTTATTGATTCAGCACCTAAAGAAGGTCCAACAACATCTTCAGCAATAATTTGTACAGGAACCGGCAATTTACCAGCCTTCAAAACGTTTGCTAAATCTTGTGCTTCCTTCAAATCAAAGCCTCCTGATATTTGTGTACTTCCACCTGATATCTCTTCAGAAACACCGGGTGCTGAGTAAACAGCAGAATCAAGAACTACCGCAACGTATTGTTTATTTTCTTCTTTGCTAGCATTGTTTCGTGTTAATGTTGCCCAATCTTTGGCAGCATCTGGTTTCATGGTCATGGAAACCACAACACCACTTTGAGGGTCGTTGTCAGCTTGAGCATTTTTTATCATGTCTCCGCTCATGCTTGGTTTTCCAGAACGATCTGCTTTTAATGCAAAAACTCTATAAAAACCATTTTCTGCTTTCGGGCTAAATGCAAATACCCAATCATTTGGCAATGCTTTTCTCGCTGCCTCAGAATTAATCATGCTTTTAAACTCTGGCAATAAATATTTTGGCACAAAACCTAACAATGGACCTGGAGCAACCGCATTGTTTTGAATAAGGTTTAAACTCATTCTCTCAAACAATGGATAACTTCTTTTGCCCTGTGCTAAAGCATCAGCGGCAGCAGAGTCTTCTTTAACCGCCAACTTGGCAGTGCTATCAGTGGCAACTTTGGTATCGGCATCAACAGCAAAATCACCCAATCCTTTTGATGAGGTACTTTCTTCTGTTCCCTTTGCCGTACTATCTTGTACTACATCTTTTTTTCCATAAGCCTCTGTTAGTGACAACATTGAATCTAACATTACCAACATTTGATAAGCCTGATATTGATTGGCTTGATTGTTCTCATACATTTCCCAAAACTCCAAAGCAGCAGAACGTTGCAATAACCTTCTTACTCTTTCCGGATTTTCAGCTCCTGGTAATTCAGCAGAAATTCTGCCTCCATCCAATTTTTGCAAAGTTGTTTGAGCAATGGAACTTTGGTTTAACCTTGTTTCTAATACTTGATAAGCCCGGTCAATACCTTCTTTAATTTCAGTTTTTAAATAATCTATAACATCTGCATCAGAAGTATTGTTATTGATAATGTCTTTATTTTCAATGTTAGAAAACAAACCACTCAAAGCCTTATTCGGCTCCAATTCCTTGTATGATTTAACAAATAGGTCAACATAATCTGTAGCTTCGGTTTTAGAAAGTTTGTCTGCCTTTTCAATTGCCGCTATAAAACTAGGTTGTTTTACGTTGTAGCTTCCAGCAATATTTTTAATAACGTTAGGCTTAGAAACTTCTAAGATTACGTTCATACCACCTCTAAGGTCAAGCCCTAAACCTAATTCTTTTTCTTTACATTCATTGTAAGTGAATTTTACCAATCCCAAATTGTAAACATCTCTGTCAGCAATAGAATCCATGTATTTCATGTAAGATTCCTTGTTTAAAACACCGTTAAAAGTGTTTACTTTCTTTGCTCTGTTCTCTGTGCGATTAGCAAAATAGGTAAAAGATAATTGGAAAATAAATACCAGAACTAAAAGACTGGTAACGAATAATATTAATTTTTTATTCTTCATTGTTGAATATTGCTGTTGTTGTTTATTTTTAATTTTTTAATGGACAATGGTTTAAACGCATTATGCTTTTAAAAGGGCGCGAAAATAAGCATTAATTATTTTAATAAGAAATACTTACAGGACTAATTTTTGTGAAAAATTCTTCTTTCGCCCCAATGTTAGATAAATTGAAGTGATAGCCTACTGTTAGAGCAAAGTAAGACCCATTTAAACGGGTGTTAAAATAGTTTCTATTGGTGGTTGGATTAAAAAAACTTTGTTTAGATACCGTTCCAAATCCTTGTTGATAGTGAAAACCAAAGGTCAATAAATCGCCATTATCAAACCTATTGCCCACTTCTATTCCCAATCTAAAAAAGGCATTGAACGCTTTTTCTCTGCTATTGTAAACAGAAAATACATCTGTTTTACTGTCTTTTCGCACACTATCATATTTGTTTAATTGAAAGGCACCGCCTATTCCAAAACTTTCTCTTACGAAACCACTTATCCCTAAATCTTGCTTAAAATGCATACAGAAAGGAATTTCTAAAAACTTGCTTCCTCCTTTAATTTGCGCCAAGGTATTTAAAGAATCGCCCGTTTTATATTGATAACGAAAACCCTTATCAACATAGTGAAACCCTAAACTAAAGCCATTCATTTCTGAACGTCCATAATGTATTGTTGACCCCAATCGATATCCGGTGTAATATTTTTTTACATAGTCGGAATTAGTTGTATCGGTAAAAAATGTTCTAGAACCTAAGCCCCCAAATTCAAATCCAATTCGCCAACCCTGCTGTGCCCTCGCTGTAAAAGAAAACATGGTAATAAAAGTTAAGGTAATAAAAAGTGTTTTAATTTTTTTAAATTGCATTGTTCAATTAAAAATAAGACTGCAAACCTAATTTAAAAATTGCAGATTTGGTATGCTTAATGTGCATATTACTTAATTTACCTTTAGTTTTGCGCCTAAATAACCATGGATAAAGCCAACACTTTTATAGCACTAGGCAATAGTTTTAAATATTTTGCCATTGCCAACCCTTCCGTAACCCACTATGCTAACATAAAAAACCCTTGGTTTACTGATAAATTTATAGCGTTGGCCGCAAAAAATTGGGCTGCGGTTTTAACCCCAGAAAAAGTACATGATTGGCTTAAAAACTATCCCAACTCAAATAAAGAAAATAACAATAAAACCTTAGGAATAATTGCAGCAGGCAATATTCCATGGGTTGCTCTGCATGATATTTTATGCGGAATTGCAGCAGGCTTTATCGTAAAATGTAAATTATCTTCCAATGATGATGTGTTGATGAAATGGGCCATTGAAACCTTGATTAAAATTAATCCAGCCTTACAAGAAAAGCTTATTATTGTTGAAAACCGTCTGGAAAAAGTGGATTGCTTAATAGCCACTGGAACTGACAATGCTGCTCGCTATTTTGAATATTATTTTAAAGACATTCCTAAAATAATTAGAAAAAACAGAAACTCTGTGGCGGTATTAGATGCAGCTATAAGTGCTGATGATTTAAAACTATTAGCAGACGATGTATTTACTTATTTTGGGTTAGGTTGCCGCAATGTGAGTAGGGTTTTTTTCCCAAAAGGATTTGATATAACAACGTTAATTGATGCTTTTGAGCATTATAATTATGTGGGCAATCATCATAAATTTGCTAATAACTACACCTATCACAAAGCTATATTATTAATGAACTTGGACAAACATTTAGACAATGGTTTTATGCTTTTTAGAGAACATCCTGCATCTGATATTGGCATAAAAGCACCATTAAGTCAATTGTATTATAGTTTTTATGAAGATAAAAATAATTTATTGAAAGACTTAAAAAATTCTGATACCATTCAATGCATTGTTTGCAATGACAAAGGTTACACTCCAATTGGCGGCTCCCAAGTACCTAGCCTGAATGATTATGCAGATGGAGTTGACACTTTAGAATTTTTGCTTCAACATTAACCCAGCACTAAAAACTCAGTTCGTTCGTCAGTTCGAGCCCTTCTTCAAGCTCAGGAATGGCTAGGACGAGAACCGAGAACACTAAAAACTAAATTCCTCCCACTCCTATCGCTTCTCGCACGGCTTGCATCGTTTTTTTGGCACTGGCTTTAGCTTTTTCTTTTCCAATAGCAAGGGTTTCTTTCAATAGTGTTTCATTATTCAGGTAAAAATCTATTTTCTCTCGAATGGGCGCTACAAAAGCTTCTGCATCATCCGCCAACTGCCCTTTAAAGTCTCCATAACGGATGGTACAATTGGCATGGGCTTGCTTAAAATGTTCTATAACCTCTGGTTTTGAAACCAATTTCATCAAATCAAAAACATTCTGTACCCCTTCGCTTATAGGACTATTGTCAACAGTAGGCCCGTTGTCCGTAACTGCGGACATAATTTTCTTTCTCAACAATTTGGGATTGTCAGATAAAAATATGGCATCCTTTTCTGAGTTTGATTTGCTCATTTTGCCCTGCGCTGTTAAGCCTGGTACTTTTACCAAGTTTTCATTAAAATTGAAAGCCTGAGGCATTTGAAACAATGTTTGATTATAGGTATGGTTAATTCTTTGAGCAAAAACTCTAGCCATTTCCAAATGCTGCTCTTGGTCTTTCCCAACAGGCACAAATGCAGCATTGTGTATTAAAATATCTGCCGCCATTAGGCAAGGATAGGTCAATAAGCCCGCATTGATATTTTCTGGATGTTGCTTGGCTTTTTCTTTAAAAGTGCTTACCCGTTCTAATTCTCCTTTGTAAGCAAACATGTTCAGAAACAAATACAGCTCTGCTGTTTCAGGCAAATCTGATTGAACATACAATGCCGCCATTTGGGGGTCTAAACCCATGGCTAAATACTCCGCCAAAATTTGTTTTACGTTTTGCTTTAGATTAGCCGCATTAGGGTGCGTTGTTAATGAATGATAATCTGCAATAAAAAAATAGCACTGGTGCGTATCTTGTAGTTTAATAAAATTTACTACCGCCCCAAAGTAATTGCCTAAATGCAACTTCCCTGTTGGTCTTATGCCGCTTACAACGGTTTTTGTGTTAAATTGTTCTGTCATGTTATTAATGAATTCTATCTGCCCTCAATTCTATGGTTTGCAAAATTGCTGCCTCCTCTTTTAAAAATTGTTGCCACCTTTGGGTGACATAGTCCTCTGGCATATATTTTTTTGCTAAATTAAGAAAGGTTTTATAATGACCAGCTTCTGAAACCATAAAACCGTGGTAAAATACTTTTAACTCAGGGTCTGAAATGTGTAAGGAAAGCAATCTGAAACGCTCACAGCTTCTGGCTTCTATCAAAGCAGATATCAATAGTTTGTCAACCAACTGACCATCTCTACTTCCTCCCTTTTGTTGCAGGTTCAATAATTTGGTTACATACTCGTCTTTTCTTTTATTGCCCAGTTCAAAACCTCTATTTTCAAGCTCTTGTAAAACTTGCCTAAAATGAGCCCACTCTTCTGCTACAATCGGTGCAACTTCATCTACCAACTCCTTTTTATCAGAAAAATTGACAATCAAAGAAATGCCCGTACTTGCGGCCTTTTGCTCGCAGAAAGCATGGTCAATTAAAATTTCTTTTATGCTCTTTTCTGCAATATTTACCCATCGTGGGTCGGTAGGTAGGTTTAGTCCTAATTTGAATTTTTCTGTGGGAGCATTCATTGCTGCAAAAATAGGCATTTGCCATTGTGAAATAAAAATTTCTTAATGGCTTTGGGTTGACCTTAAGAAATGTTTCTTCATTTCTGTAAAAAACTCTTGTAGTTTGCTGGCATCAAAATACTAATAAACCCAAGCCATCCAACGCATTAAAAACACATCATTCAAACGATAGTACCGCTTTTCTTTATTATATAACTCCACTACAAACTCATCTTTTATCAGTTTATGCAGTGCTTGCCTAATACTGGCAGTTCCACTGAGTTTATACTGATGGATAAACGTTTTGCCCATGGGTTGATAGGTTATTCCTTCTTTAGCCAATGCTAAAAGTAAATGCCATTGCCCTTTAGACATCAATTGTCTAAATCGGTAAAAAGTAACCTCAAACTCTTGTAATATGCCTTGTAAAGTTTGTTTAACCTCTACTTCACTAATATTTTTCTGTAAAGAGAATAGACGGTTGCACAATACTTGCGTAAACCACGTATGCACAAGCGTATATTCAAAAATAAGGTCTATTGCCTTGTCTGACACTTCAATTTTAGCGCTAGAAAAGTGATGGATAATAAATTTCTTATAAGGAACTTTATCAATTTCTTGTAACCCTAAAAGTTGGGTGCTTCTGTAAAATGGTTGTTTGGCCTTGTCAAAAATAGACAGCAGCATGTTGGTATGACTTCCAGAAAATACAAAAGTGACATTTTGACTCTTTTGGGTTAAAAACCTAATTTGCTTGATAATTTGTTCATTTTCAGGGTAACTAGACAGTTGCTGAAATTCATCAATAGCCCAATAGATTTGTTTTTCCTGACGGTTTACAAAATCAAACAACTCTTCTAAGGATTGGCTAACTTGTTGCTCACTTTGGGTGGTAATTTCTATTTGCGGTTGGTTGGTTAGTGCATCAAAAGTTATAATCGGACGGATAGATTTAAAAAGTTCTGCTATTTTTTGCAGCGCTGATTTAGATTTAAACAGATTGTGAATTACACTATTGGTTAGCTCTACTAATAACTGGCTTGAGTTTTCTGTATTATAAATATCACTGTATATATAAATAAAGTTGTGATGCGTTACAAGCTTTTTGCCAACATGCTCTATTAACCCTGATTTTCCCATTCTGCGCAATGCGTAAAGTGTAACATCTCTACGATTTAATGCGGCTTCTAATAGTTTTTGGGTTTCTTCTTCTCTATCACAAAAGTATTTTGCCCCACCATAACTTTTAGAATAGAAAGGATTAAATTTCTTCTCTATCATAACACAAAAGTAAAGCATAATTTACACTTTACAAAATATACTTTATAAATTACACTTTATAAAATATGAAGTATATTTTATAGTATCAAAAAAAAACACCCTCATGCAATTTGCAAAAGGGTGTTTCTATCAATTAATTTTATTTTTTTTAACTACAACCCATGCTGTTACCACAGTTCAAACACTTGTAACAAGTACCAGAACGAAGGGTTATGTGTCCGCAAACATTACAGCTAGGTGCATCACTTTGCATACTGCGCAAATGATCTTGACTTTGTGCATCAGGGTCTGCATTGTAGCTTAGTTGGGTTACAGGAGCAGTACTTTCTACCAAGGTCTCTACGACAGGAGCTTTTGCTGTTTCTGTTTTATTTTCAACGGTTAAAGGTGGTACCAAATCATTAAATTCGGTTGCCAATTGTATTCTTGATTTGTGTTGTACTTTTGGTTTTATCTGCACCAAATCCTCACGACCAAGATATTCAAATCCTAACATTCTAAAGATGTAATCAATAATAGAAGTAGCGTTTTTAATATTTTCATGTCCATCCACATAGCCACTAGGCTCAAAACGGGTGAAAGTAAATTTATCTACATACTCTTCTACAGGCACACCGTATTGCAAGCCAATTGATACTGCAATAGAGAAACAGTTTAGCAAAGAACGGAAGGTTGCGCCCTCTTTGTGCATATCCACAAATATTTCTCCCAAAGTTCCGTCATGATACTCACCGGTTCTTACAAAAATGGTTTGTGAACCTACTTTTGCTTTTTGAGTAAATCCTTTACGCTTGTTCGGTAATTTTTTACGCTCAACAATATTAGATAGTTGTCTTTTAAACTTCGTATCAGGTGTACTGTTAATTAATCTTTTAGCAGCTTCTAAAACCATTTCAGGAGTAAGATCATCTACGTGAGTCGCAGAATTTGCTTTTGCTTTTAAAGTATCATCACTGCTTTCTTCAGCTGCTGCCTTTTTAGTTTCAGATTTGTTGCTCAATGGTTGAGACAATTTACATCCATCTCTATACAAAGCATTGGCTTTCAAACCTAATTTCCAACTTAGCTCATAGCAAGATTTAATATCCTCCACTGTAGCTTCGTGTGGCAAATTGATGGTTTTAGAAATAGCACCAGAAATAAATGGTTGTGCTGCTGCCATCATTCTTATATGAGAATGTCCATGTAAAATTCTGGTTCCGATGTTTCCACAACGGTTGGCACAATCAAATACTGGTAAATGCTCCTCTTTTAAATGTGGCGCACCTTCTACGGTCATTGTTCCAGTAACGTAAAGATTGGCTTCACTTATCTGAATGGGTGTAAATCCTAAATGGGCCAATAAACTAAATTCAGGGTTTCCATAAACAACCTCCTCAATTTTCAATCTTTCCATGGTTTCTTTACCCAAAGTATGACCATTGATAGCAAATCCTATTTCAAAAGCAGAAGGTATTGCAGCTTCTATGATGTCCAATTCTTCATTGGTTAATCCAGCATCTTTTAAGGTTTCAAAATTGATGTGTGGAGCAGTTTTAATCGTTCCGTATCCTGTTGCATAATGAACAATTTCTTTCACCTGCTCTGCAGTATATCCCAAATTCTTTAATGCCAAAGGCACGCTTTCATTGGCTATTTTAAAATATCCACCACCACTTAATTTTTTATATTTAACCAAAGCAAAATCTGGCTCAATACCCGTGGTATCACAATCCATTAACAAACCGATAGTTCCAGTTGGTGCTATTACCGTTGCTTGCGCATTTCTGTAACCATGTTTTTCTCCCAATTGCAATGCTTTGTCCCATGAGTTACAAGCTGCTTTTAGCAATTCATCTGGGCAATATTGTGGGTCAATTCCTACGGCTGGAACACTTAATCCCTCAAAAGCCAAAGGTGTATTGTATGCTGCATAACGGTGATTTCTCATTACACGCAACATGTGTTTTTTATTTTTATCGTATTGTGCAAAAGGTCCTTTTACAGCAGCCATTTCAGCCGAGGTGGCATAGGCAGTTCCTGTTAAAATAGCAGTTATAGCACCGCAAATAGCAGTTGCTTTTGGGCTGTCATAAGCAATGCCAGCAACCATTAATAAAGAACCCAAGTTGGCATATCCCAATCCTAATGTTCTATAATCATAACTTAATTGTGCTACTTCTTTGGAGGGAAATTGTGCCATTAGAACAGAAATCTCCAACACAGTTGTCCATAATCTACTAGCATATTCAAATCCATCAATATCAAACTCTAAACTTTCTGCATTGAAGAATTTTCTTAGGTTTATAGAGGCTAAATTACAAGCAGTGTTATCCAAAAACATATACTCAGAACATGGGTTTGAAGCATTTATTCTTCCACCTTCTGGACAAGTATGCCACTCATTAATGGTGGTATCGTATTGCAATCCTGGATCTGCACAAGCCCAAGCTGCATCTGCTATGGCGTCCCATACTTTTAGTGCTGGAATACTTTCCATCACTTCTCCTGTGCTTCTGGCTGTTAAATCCCAATTTCCACCTGTTTTTAAGGCTTCAAAAAACTTATTAGGTATGCGCACCGAGTTGTTGGAGTTTTGTCCACTAACCGTAGCATAAGCTTCTCCTTCATAATCAGATGCATATCCTGCATCTATTAAAGCAGCAACTTTTCTTTCTTCTTGTTTCTTCCAATCAATAAACTGCATTATTTCAGGATGGTCTAGGTCTAAGGTTACCATTTTTGCAGCTCTTCTTGTTGTTCCACCAGACTTGATTGCACCAGCAGCACGGTCTCCAATTTTCAAGAATGACATCAATCCACTTGAAGAACCACCACCTGATAATTTTTCAGCAGCACCTCTAATTTTTGAGAAATTGGTTCCAACACCACTTCCGTATTTAAAAATTCTAGCTTCTCTAACCCACAAATCCATAATTCCACCTTCGTTTACCAAATCATCATCTACGGATAATATAAAACAAGCATGTGGCTGTGGTCTTTCATAAGCACTGGTTGAGCGTTGTAATTTTCCAGATTCTGGATCTACAAAGTAATGTCCTTGAGGTTTTCCAGTAATCGCGTATGAGCTGTGCAATCCTGTGTTAAACCATTGAGGAGAGTTTGGTGCGGCTTGTTGTCCTAATAATGAGTAAGCTAACTCATCATAAAACACTTGAGCATCTTGATCTTTTTCAAAGTAATTGTGTTTTTTACCCCACTCCATCCAGCAATTTGCCAAACGATGTACCGTTTGTTTCACAGACGTTTCTGCGCCCAATGAACCATCGGCTTGAGGCACTCCTGCTTTTCTAAAATATTTTTGAGCAATAATATCTGTTGCCACCTGTGACCATCCCTTGGGCACTTCAACATTCTTCATTTCAAAAACCTTATCTCCATTAGGATTTTTAATTACAGATGTTCTTATTGAATACTCGAATTGATCATAAGGAGATATTCCATCCTTAGAGAAGTGCCTTTCAAAACGAAGTCCGCTTTTTGAAAATTGATTGTCTGTTGCTTTGCTCATACTTTATATATTAGGTTTTAATTTTGTAAATTTCGAAAAAAAGTTTAGAAAAAAATATCGCCTTTGGTCAGGCGACACTTAATACTTCTTCAAATATATTTTGTTTTATAGGATGACAGAAAATTGACTTATCCACAGATATAGCTTAACTTCATAAAACACTGCAAAAAGTATGTTGAAAACATATCTCAAGTTTGATTTCATAACTTTAAATGGATATTTGAGTATCTTTGCCACCATAAAACAAGCATTCTATTCTTAAAATCGTGTCCCTACTTAAAGATATACAAGCTAAAAAATCAGCCTCTAAAAAATCGTTAGCAGTACTAATAGACCCTGATACAAATATAGAGAATATTAAGGAGGTAATCAAATTATCTAAGCGTTTTTCTGTAGATTTTATTTTTTGCGGTGGCAGTTTAGTTACTCAAGGTGCATATGACAATTGTATTCAATTGATTAAGGAGCATTGTGATATTCCGGTACTTATTTTTCCAGGCAATGAAATGCACATCTCTGCCCAAGCCGATGCCATTTTGTTTCTATCTTTGGTTAGCGGAAGAAATGCTGAATTTTTGATTGGCAAACAAGTAGTTTCTGCTCCATTTATTAAAAAAGCAAAACTAGAAGCCATTGCCACAGGCTATATTTTGATTGATGGCGGCAATACAACAACAGTACATTATATAAGTCAAACTATTCCTATCCCCAATAACAAACCCGACATTGCCGCAGCAACCGCAATGGCTTCAGAAATGCTAGGACTAAAGTTGATTTACTTGGATGCAGGCAGTGGCGCCAATATGCCGGTTTCCGAAGCCATTATAAAATCAGTAAGCAATGTGGTGGATGCTCCAATTATTGTTGGCGGAGGAATTGACACACCAGAAAAGGCCAAAAAAGCCTTTATTGCAGGTGCTGATATTGTTGTGATTGGCAACGCGCTGGAAAAAGACCCTAATCTATTGGAGCAATTAGCAGCAACAGTAAAGGACAAATAAATTAAACTTGAGGAATCGGTTATTAATTTTTAATGTTTAATTTTTAATGATTAGTGGTGGGTTGTCTTAACAAAAACTATACTTTACAGCTAAACAGTTTGTCCGTTCTAGTCCTTCGTCAAGCTCAGGACAGGCTGTTACGAGAACCTAGAACAAATTAAAAACTCAAAATTAAACATTAAAAATTATTTACTACTTCCCTTTAGCGTCTTTTAAAAACTGGGCTAATCCGATATCGGTCAAAGGATGTTTTAGCAAGCCTTTTATAGCACTTAATGGACAAGTACAAACATCCGCACCTGCCTCTGCAGAGCGCACAATATGCAATGGATTTCTGATACTAGCCGCTAAAATTTCTGTAGCAAAACCTTGTATGGCATAAATATTTGCTATTTGAGCAATTAACTCAATACCATCCCAATTGCTATCATCAATTCTGCCGATAAATGGAGAAAGATAAGTTGCACCAGCTTTGGCAGCAATTATAGCTTGCCCTGCAGAAAAAACAAGGGTGCAATTGGTTCTGATATCATGGTCTGAAAACCATCTTATGGCTTTAATTCCCTCTTCAATAATGGGTATTTTTACTACAATATTATCATGAATTTTAGATAAAATTTTACCTTCCTCAACCATTCCTTTATAGTCGGTTGCAATCACCTCAGCACTTACATCACCATCCACAAGTTTACAAATGGTTTCATAATGTTTAAGAATGTTTTTAGTACCCGTAATTCCCTCCTTGGCCATCAATGATGGATTGGTGGTTACTCCGTCTAAAATACCCATATCTCGGGCTTCTTTAATTTGGTCTAAATTGGCTGTATCAATAAAAAATTTCATGGCCTCAAAAGTACAACGAAAAAAAATGAATGCCATAATTTATTTGCCCAATAACTAATTATTGTATAATCTCATATAAACATTATTTTTGCAGACTTACTCAATAGGTTTGTCCAAAATAAGCATTGATATCATACATGGCCCCAACTTAAATATGTTGGGCAAAAGGCAACCTGAAATATATGGAACTGTAACTTTTGAAACAGTTTTAGAAGATTTAAAATTGAAATTTCCTCAATGTGAAATTACCTATTTTCAAAGCAATATTGAGGGTGAGTTGATTGACCAGTTGCAACAAACTAAAGCACAAGGAATTGTTATAAATGCTGGCGGATATAGCCACACTTCTGTTGCCATTGCCGATGCCATAGCCGCTATTGACATCCCTTGCTTTAATGTGCACATTAGCAATATTTATCAAAGAGAACCCCAACGCCATATAGATTTAATTGCTAAAAATAGTGTTGCAGGAATTTATGGTGCTGGCTTTTATGGGTATGAATGTGGCATCCAATTTACAATTAATTTGCTGAATAATAAATAATTAAATATTTTTGAACTATGACTTTGAAAAAATCCTTCTACTTAACTTTTGCTTTTTTGGTCTTATTACTTACTGCCTGCGGTGGCAGTGAAGAAGATTTAAACTCTACCCAGAATGCCGAAAAAATTTCTGCTTCAAGCTTGATGAAAAAGTTTGAAAGAAATACAGAGGATGCTGAAAAAAGATATATTGGTAAAGCCTTAGAAGTAAGTGGTCGCATTTCAGAAGTTTCTAATAACAGTTTAGGCTCTATTATTTTTGTTTTAAAAACAGAAAGTAACACAGGGGCACAAGTGATGTGTACCATGCTGAGCGATAATTTTAAATACGAACCCGGAAATGATGTGAAGATAAAAGGGTTTTGTAATGATTACAAGTTTAATGTTTTGCTAGATAAATGTGTAACCATAGACTAGAACGAAAAAACCTATTACCTTTGCACCATGCTTAAAATTATTTTACTTGCAACCCTTTTTAAGACCGTAATTATTGCGAGCATATTTCTTGTATTAGCTATTGGGTTATTCTCTGTGCGTTTGTTTTTTGTTAAAAACGGTGAAATCAGAGGGGGTTGCGCTGGCAAAAACCCCTTACTTACAAAAGAAGGTGTTGCCTGTGGTATGTGCGGCAAAGTGCCCGTAAATGGTGAATGCGGAGATGAAGAAAAAAAGAAAGAGAACTAATAAATTCCTATACTTTTCGGCAAAATTTCTGTGCCCGTAGCATCATCCCAAATTAAATACCCCTTATAATTATTTTCTTTTAAGAACAAAATCGCTTGCTCCTTTGTCATGGTCATACAAATGGTTGCTAAAGCATCAGCCTCTGCAGCAGATTTACTAAAAATAGTAGCACTGAGCACATTGCTAAAAATAGGCATCCCATCTTTCACAGCTATAGTGTGTCCGTACTTTTTACCTTGATGTTTAAAGTAGTTTCGATAATTGCCACTCGTTGCCAAGGCGATATTGCTCAAGTTAAAAACGGTATCGCCTGTTTCCTGATTTATAGGAGAATTGATGCCAATTTCCCAAGACTTATTTTTAGGGTTATTGCCTTTTAAAACAAGCTCTCCCCCATTGTTTATGTAATAATTCTTCAGCCCTAATCCATCCATGTAGAGCGCTAAAACATCGGCCGCATAACCCGGGGCAATGGCATTAAAATCAATCATTGACTTTTCTGGCTTCCTAATAATGGAATCTTTGTTCCAAGCCCACTTTTCAAGACCAACATGGCGCAATATTTCAGGGATTTTTGTAGTATCTATCCAATTGCCTTGCTTATTCATAAATCCCCACAGCTTTACTATTGGATAAATACTGGGATCAAAGCTTCCGTGACTTATGGCATTCATTTTTTTACTCGTTTCAAGCAATGCATAAATATGTTTATCAATCTGTTGAGATTGGTTGGCATTTATCTTAGTCAACATCGAGTTGCTGTCATAGTTTGAAAAAGAGAGCGATAGTTCATTAAATATACTATCCAAGCCCTCTAGCAAATCTACCTTGTTATTATTTTCATAAATAATTTCACAGGTGCTGCCCCAAATTGGATATAAAACCTTGGTATAATTAGACTTTTTCGGCCCACAACTACTGACCAAAAGCAGAACAAAGAGCAACCAAACTAATTTTTTGTACATATTTCTTGATTAATGGTGTTAGCAACAATGGCAGCTGTAGTCCACGCTGATTGGAAATTATACCCTCCTGTAATGGCATCAATGTCTAAAACCTCCCCACAAAAATACAATCCTTGGTGCTTTTTAGCAGCCATTGTTTTAGAATTTACCTCGTCTAAACTAATTCCCCCACAGGTAACAAACTCTTCTTTAAAAGTGGTTTTTCCCTTGGCTTCAAAGGTTTGGTGCTTAAGCAAATCAATAAGTCTATTGATATCTGTTTTGGATAATTGAGCAATGGTTTTAGCAGGATCAATTTCCAGATAGGCTAACATATATAGCCATAACCTTTCTGGCAAACCATCTGCCTCAGTATCATTAAATCCAAGGTTTTTAATTTGTTTATTGCTGGTTTTTTTATCCTCAAAAAAATCCTGCAGCTGCTCGTAGTTCATATCTGGTAGCCAATCCACATAGAAATTAAAATTGTAATGAACAGCCGCCAATTCTCTTGCCGCCAATGAGGACAATACAATAATGGCAGGCCCACTCATGCCCCAATGGGTGATTAAAAGTGGCCCTCTGTTTTGCAACTTAACCGAGGTGGAAAAATTATTGGACAAACCAACAACTACATCTTTTGCAACCAATCCCATTAATGATGTTATAGCATTTTTGGGCAAGTTAAAAGTAAAAAGCGAAGGACACAGTGCAGTTATATTCAAACTAAGCGAACTTAAATAATCAAATTGACTAATTTTTTGATGTCCCCCACTGGCTAAAACAATTCGAATAGCTGTAAAATCACCTTGATTCGTAGAAATAGTGTAACCATTTTCTATTTTCTCAATTTCCTTAACTTCATAACCCGTTTTGATTTCAATTTTAAGGTCATTGGCCTTTTCTAAAAAGCAGTTCGCAATGGTTTCAGAAGTATTACTTTGCGGAAACATCCTTCCATCCTCTTCTGTTTTTAGCGGTATTCCTTCTTTTGCAAACCATGCTATTACTTGAGGAATCCAAAATGCGCTGAAAGATTTTTTGAGAAAAGATTTTCCTCTTGGATAAGCTTTAGACAATTGAGCAATAGATTCTGAATCGTGCGTAACATTGCATCTACCCCCTCCGGAAACTAAAACCTTGGTTAATAATTTATGTGTTTTTTCAAAAATGACCACATTCAAGTAGGGCTGCAATTCCTTTAGCCTAATGGCACTAAAAAAACCTGCTGCTCCACCACCAATTACAACAACATCATATTGCGTTTGCAAAAGATAATTTTGTTAATTAATGCTCGTGTTTGTGAGCGTTGATTTCTTTATAAAAGTCTTCAACATTGATTTTTTTCTCTTTAATGGTAACCAATTCTTTGATTTTTTCAATCATTTTTCTTCTCAAAGCAATATCCATTACCGTTTGTATGTAATTGGGATCTTTTAATTGCTTGTCAGAGTATTCTTTTATCATGCTAAACTCTGGGTTGGAAATACCATATTGTCTAAACATTTGAGCCACATAGCCCAATGATGTTTGCTCTAAATCTTCTTTACCAACCTCAAAATTGTATTCTTTGGCCATTTTTTCTTGTACCAAAACATACACCAAACCTTCTGCCTCTTTAGAGTAGCGCTCATCAATATTATCTGCATTATACTCCTCAGACTTGGTTTCAATTAACCATCTTTTTAAGAAAGCATCTGGCAATTTAATATTGTGCTTTTCACTAATTAAATGATTCAGCATGTGCTCCAATTGATTTTCAGCTTCTGATTTAAAGTATATTTCTAAATTTTCTCTAATCTTCGCTTCAAATTCTTCTTCAGTTTTAACTTGTTCCGGTCCAAATATCGTATCAAAAAAAGCTTGATTTAATTCAGCATATTCATTTCTCTTTACTTCTGTAATGGTCAAAGAAAAATCAGCATTCAAATCATTGGCTTCCTCTTTAGAAATACCCAAAGTGTTATTGATGGCTGTTATATTCTCATTAAACAATTGAAAGATATTTACTTTAACAACATCTCCAGCTTTAATGCCGATAACTGCTTTTTTGGTTTTGTCATCCTTTACCATTTCTGCAACAAAAGAAATAGGCTTGTCCACCAAACCACCTTCAAAAGTAGCACCATTTTCATCCAATTCTGTAGCATTGGCATAAACAATATCGTTTTCTTCAGAAACATCAACAGCAACCATGGTACCATTTCTTTTTCTCAAATTTTCAATTTCCTTTTTCACTTCTGCATCATCTACATCAATGGTATACCGCATTGCCTCATCCTTTGTATTGATGTTTAAATCAAAACTAGGAGCCAATGCTACATCAAAGGCATAGGTATAATCTGCATTTTCCTTTTCAAAATCCAAATCAGATTTTACATCCACACTTGGCATCGGTTGTGCCAAAATATCCATGTTTTGATCTTTTAAATAATCAGAAAGGGATTGCGAAGCCATATTGTTGACCTCATCCACCAACACTGATTTTCCATAGTTGCGTTTAAGCATTCCCATGGGTGCATGCCCAACTCTAAAGCCTTTGATATTGGCAGTTTTTTGTATTTTCTTTAATTGACTTTCTACTTTAGGGGCATAATCTTCTGCTCCTAATTTCACAAGGATGGTAGCACTTAAGTCTGATTGGTTTTGTAATTCGATGTTCACGGTTTTTATAGCTATTTAAAAAGGGCTGCAAAGGTAATTATAATTGTGGTTTAAGCCAAATCACTTTTTGGTGGTTTTTATTTGGCTATTTCCTGGCTATTTCCTAAATTGATGTGCTGGATTACATTTGCGAAATGGAAAAGAGTTTACAAGAGTTATTAATACCATCATATATATTGGCACATTTTGAGTTTGAGAAAGTAGAAGAATTAGGAGGCGTTTATCGACTTCATTTATTAGAGAAACATGATGTTAATCATATCCCTAAAGGTTTAATTCATAAGGGTAAAGCAGTATTAAATGGATTCACTAATCCAATAGAGCTTCAAACATATCCCATAAAGGGACAAGAAGCATTTTTGTATTTAACTCGTAGGCGCTGGAAACTAATAGGCACAAGTGAAAGTAGCCAAAACACTTACGATTTTACCCAAACTGGAATGAAAGCCACCAAAGAATTTGGTGCTTTTTTAAAAGAAATTGGTAGAGGGTAAGGTAATAAGTATAAGTACAATTGCCTATGTATTGGGCATGAACGGAAAAAAACTTCATAGATGGTATCAAGACATACTAAGTGGTTTTAAAGAAGCTAAAGAGAGCGAAGAGATTTATAAACACGACTTAAAGATAATGGAAGAAGGAGTTTATAAAACCGTAAAAGTCCCCATATTAAAACCAGAGAATATGGGCAACAAATTAGCAATAGACGAAAAAACAATTGATGGAGTTTGTTATACCATTTTAAGCAACCGAGAAAGCGGAAAAATAATAACTATGGCAGACACGCTAAAAACCAAACATTTGTATACTATTTTACGAAACATACCGATAGCAGAAAGGCTAAAGGTAAAAAGTTTATCACGAGATATGGCACCAAATTATGACTGGCTTGGAAGACAGGCATTTTTAAGTGCTTACCATGTAATAGATAAGTTTCATGTAATAAAAGATGCAATAGTTTTTTTGCAGGCAGTAAGAATTAGACATAGGCAAGAGTTGCTAACAAAAAAGCGATTACATAAAGAACAAAAAATTAAAGACACATCCGTAATTTACTCAAATGGAGATAGTGATTTACAACTTATTGCAAAATCAAATAGACTCTTATTTAAAATGCCAAGCACCTGGTCTGAGCCACAAAAAGCAAGAGCAGCATTATTATTTAAGCATTACCCAGAGATACACACGGCCTATAAAGCCGTTGTAGAGTTAAGGCAATGGTATAGACCCACTAAAGGAAAAACCTCCTATAAAAAAACACGTTTTGTAAAGGCAAAACAACTCAGAGAAATTATAACTGATTTTAAAAGCACTGGAATATCAGAGATACAGCATCTTGCCAATATGATTAACAATCACTTTACACCTATTATAAGCTATTTTATAGCTAATGAAACCAATGCTAAAGCAGAGGCCTTAAATAGCCAAATTCAACGATTTATTATGGCAAATTACGGGCTCAGAAATACCGACTTTTTCCTCTTCAGATTAAAAGGTTATTTTTCCTAGCACATCAAAATAAGAATTAACCTTTTTTAAATAGGTACATCAAGTAACAACTTGTTACTTACAATTTGTTACTTTGATAAATATTCAATAATTTTGCTCTCATACCTAAAGTGTTAAATACCTTTATTATAAACTAAATTTATTTCTGTTTTACTTTTGTAGTCTTAAAATAAATTAAATAATTTATGCCTGTAAAAAAATATTATTTAGAACTATTAAAATCCGCTTTAAGCATTTTTTTAATTTTTACTTCAATGTGCATAAAAGCACAAACTAACGGTAGCGGTGGAATTATTCAAATAGATTATTCAATTTATGAAACGGTGGATGTAAAGGCTACTTATGTAGGAGGGTTAGAGAAATTTTCACAATTTGTAAACGATAGTTTCATAATGCCTCTTTTAGCTAAGCAATTAGGAATATCTGGTATATTATATACGCAGTTTGTGGTAGAAATAGATGGTTCAATTTCTAATTTAAAAGTAATTGCTCCCAAAGACAAACAATTAGGTTATGTTATAGAACTTGAATGTATGAGAGTAATTAAATTAACCAGTGGCAATTGGAAACCTGCGATGAGAGCGGGAAAAGATGTAAGAACCTTTTGGCGATTTCCGTTTGAAGTTATTAATTTATCTAAGCAAGATTCAACACAGATTGATGTTAAAGTTTTGGATGAGAATATGCTTGATACCACAATATATTCCTATTCTAAAGTTGATGAAGAGGCAGATTATTCTTTTGGTCAGGACTCTTTCAATTTGTTATTAAATGATAATTTCAACTTTCCTAATTGTAAAGAGGGGTGGCAAAATATTGGAATGATGTATTTTGATTTTGTTGTAGAGATAGATGGCTCTATTAATAGTTTAAAGCCAATAGTTTTGAATGGTAGTATAATAGACAGTAGTTTGAATGAAGAATACCAACGAGTATTAAATTTAACAAACAGGAAATGGAAACCAGCAATTAAAAACAATAAAGAAGTTAGGAGTTACTTCCGCCAAATATTTTTTCAATACCGATGTAAGGATAATGTTATTGATACAACTATTTATTATGAAGTAGATAAGGATGCGGATTATAAATACGGCCAAGACTCATTTTTTGCAAAATTGGATAGAAGCTTTAGAATGCCCAAAGAGGCAAAAGAGGCAAACGTTAGCGGAAGGTTAATAATGATATTTACAATAGAACTTGATGGATCTATAATTAATATCCATTCGATTGCTCCAAAAGAAAAGCAGTTGGGGTATGGAATAGAAGAGGAATTTGCAAAAGCTATATTGCTAACTAATGGAGATTGGATTCCTGCTACTAAAAAGGGAAAAGAGGTTCGAAGTTATTGGTTTTTAAAGTATTTAGTGGAAAATTAGCTAAATTAATAGTTAAGTTTCCAAAGAGTGATTGCGACAGTATTCGTAACGATGAACATTTTTACTGAGACCGTTCTGCCCAAAATCGGAATGCGCTTCTCGCTCGCTGGCGCCAGTTTGTAACTGGTGCCTATCTGTATATATTCTTTAGACCTAGCAAAGCATTTTTTTCTGGTTGAATGCTATGACAAAACCAATTTAAAAACCCACTCCATTTCTGTATATTCGCTAAGTAAATCTCCATGCAAATTTTGTCAGCAAATACTGTAAAAAAGAGTTCTTCATTCGGAAGTGTAATACAATCTCGCTCTTATGCTAGCGGTGCTTATAGATATGGGTTTAATGGGCAAGAAAAGGATGATGAGGTAAGTGGTGAGGGAAATGCCTATGATTTTGGTGCGAGGATATATGATGGTAGGTTGGGGAGATGGTTAGGTATAGATCCCCTTTGGAAAATCACGCCATCTTATAGTTCTTATCACTTTGTTGCCTGTAATTCAATCAATAATATTGATGTTGGCGGAAAATATTTGATTCCTTCAAATGACAAATCTCAGAAGGAGATCAGTTCGCATTTTGAAAAAATGTTTCTTAACGGTAAGGGCGAAAATAAGATGGCTGTTTTGCTTGTATCAAAATTAGGTAATATAAGTTACAATGAGGACGGAGGTCACACCGTTAATAATGGTTCAACAATATCAAAAACGTATTTTTGAGTAAACCCTTTGTTGCAATAAAAGCATTTTTTTTTATTCATAACCTTTGAAAGGCTTCAAAGATAATAACCATAAGGCTTTTAAAAGATTTTACCATTAATTTTGTCCATTAAGCCAAAATTACCAAAACACATTAAACACATGCCATTAAATATTATTTAAGAATAAGTCAAACAAATGATTGTTGTCCAATTAAACACAACAAAAGTGATGAGGTAATAGTTGAAAAAAGGTCAATAAGCCGAAAATTTTAAGTGCTTAAAAAGCCAAAATATGGCAATAATGATTTGGCCATATTTTTTGCTAGTTGTTTGTCATTCGATTATTATTCTAAAACAAGGCTAATAAATGTAAAAAATAAACCTAACCTAATAAGCCATTTTTACAATTTCTTCTACATTTTCTGGGGTCAAGGTTTTATGTTCTCCTAGTCCGTCCCAACCTCTTGCTTTAAACCTTTTAGAGATTTCCTCCGCAGTGCCTTCATAGTCAGTGGTGTATTTAGATAATTTAGTGTCAATTCCAAGTCCGTTAAAGAAAGCTTCTGTTTTCTGTATTGCGATACTGGCTTTTTCTGCTGTGGAACCTGCTGTAATTCCCCAAATCCTCTCAGCATATTGCGCAAGTTTTTCTTTTTTCGCTTCAAAATTAAATTGATAATGACTCGGTGCTAAAATAGCTAAGGTTCTGGCATGGTCAATTCCATAAAGGGCAGTAAGTTCATGACCCATTGCGTGAATTGCCCAATCTGTAGGCACTCCTTTTTGTTTTAAACCATTAAGCGCCATTGTGCAGCTCCACATAAAATTTGCAGCTGCGGTATAATTAGCACGGTCTTTCATTACCTTAGGAGCAACCTCAATTAAGGTTTGAAGAATGCTTTCTGCAAATCTATCTTGCAAAGCAGCTCCGGTAGGATAGGTGAGGTATTGTTCTAAAACATGGGTAAATGCATCTGTAATTCCATTGGCTAGTTGCCGTTGTGGAATAGTTTGAATTACCAGAGGGTCTAAAACAGAAAACAGAGGGAACAATCCTGCACCGCCCATCGTTCTTTTTTCTTTGGTTGCAGCTCTAGTAATCACAGCTCCAGAATTCATTTCAGAACCTGTTGCAGGCAGGGTTAGTACTGTACCAAAAGGCATGCCTTTTAGGGTAGGAATATTTTGAGATAATATTTCCCAAGGCTCATCTCCTTTATACCATGCAGCAGCCGATAAAAATTTAGTACCATCTATAACAGATCCACCGCCAACAGCCAATAAATAGGTAATGTTCCCCGCGCTGGCGCAAGTCTGTGACTTGTGCTTGTTAAAAAGTTTACCAAACCAAAAGTACTACATCCAGTAAACCTTTGCCTGTTCCATAATAGTCTCTGGTACTGTTATATAAATACTGCTCTGGACTATCAACTAAGCCTTCAACAACAGGATTGTTATCCAAGTAATCTGGTTTTTGGTCAATTACAGCAGAACTGTAAAATTCAATTGGTTTATTGTCTTGCCTCCAAAACTGAAAATGTGTGTTGTTATTAACCTAGCGGTAATCTAAAGTAAATTTTGTATATTTGTGCATGGAAAAAAATGACTTTAGAACGGTAAGTGAATCAGCAAGATTTTTAATTCTCCCGCGCTGGCGCAAGTCTGTGACTTGTGCTTGTTAAAAAGTTTACCAAACCAAAAGTACTACATCCAGTAAACCTTTGCCTGTTCCATAATAGTCTCTGGTACTGTTATATAAATACTGCTCTGGACTATCAACTAAGCCTTCAACAACAGGATTGTTATCCAAGTAATCTGGTTTTTGGTCAATTACAGCAGAACTGTAAAATTCAATTGGTTTATTGTCTTGCCTCCAAAACTGAAAATGTGTGTTGTTATTAACCTAGCGGTAATCTAAAGTAAATTTTGTATATTTGTGCATGGAAAAAAATGACTTTAGAACGGTAAGTGAATCAGCAAGATTTTTAATTCGCAAGCGCTCAATTCTACTTTTGCAATCTGGAAGGAAGCAGTATGAAGTTGCAGAAATAATTGGGGTTAAAAAGGAAACAATTTGCGGGTGGAATATTTCATATAAAAAGGGTGGTTTTGAGGCCTTAAAAGGTAAAAAGACGGGAGTAAAATCAGAAGATAAGAAGCTCTTGAATACTCAACAGGAAAAGGAAATCCAAAGCATGATTATTGATAAAATGCCAGAACAATTGAAGTTGGATTTTGCGCTTTGGACAAGAAAAGCTGTAAAAGAGCTTGTGGAAAGGGAGTTTAAGGTTGTTTTAGCCATATCTTCTTTAACATTTGCCAACACAAACTACATACTTACAAAGCTGAAATCAGCAAAGGAAGCTAGAGATATTCTAAGGAAAGTTCTGATTGAAATATTAACATTGGATGATAAAATCACGGAATTGGCATTAATTGATGACGACTTTCCATATTTTGAAGATTGACTACAATATTATTCAGCTATCGAAAATCAAATTGATGTGATTATTTCACGAAATAAAAAAGATTTCAAGAATTCAAAAATTCCTGTGCTGACAGCAAAAGAGTTTTTAGCGAAGAAATAATCATTTAAGGGAAGTTTGGGCTTTTTCTCAATCCCCTCTTCGTAGAGTTAGCTAAGCATTCTACGTACTAAGACAAATAAGTTTAACGATGTACATCTTAGACTCAAGCAAAAGAATTTATCCTATGGAATTATAATTATCACATTCACCCTAACACCATTTCCCTTTTGAGCATTCAAAACCTTTGCAGCATAAGTAAAAGTAAATTTTTATTGTTTATACGTAATAATTAATTAAATTTGCACGTAAACTAATTTAAAATGGACAAAAAACTCACATTAAGCCTTGATGGAACAATAATAGAAAGTGCGAAAACCTACGCTAAATCTAATAATACAAGTCTGTCTAAATTGATTGAAACCTATTTAACAATGCTAACAAAGCGCAAAACAAAACATTCACAAATTACACCTTTGGTAGAAAGTTTAAGTGGCGTAATAAAGCTGGATAAAGATTTTGATGTTAAAGATGCCTACGCAGCCTACTTAATTGAAAAGTATAAATGAGCAGAGTATTGATTGACACCAATATTGTTATAGACTTGCTTTCAAAACGAAAAGAATTTTATGATGAAGCTGCAGAATTGTTTTCTCTTGCGGATAAAAAAGAACTTGAATTAGCCATATCTTCTTTAACATTTGCCAACACAAACTACATACTTACAAAGCTGAAATCAGCAAAGGAAGCTAGAGATATTCTAAGGAAATTTAAAGTTCTGGTTGAAATATTAACATTGGATGATAAAATCACGGAATTGGCATTAAGTGATGACGACTTTCCAGATTTTGAAGATGGACTACAATATTATTCAGCTATCGAAAATCAAATTGATGTAATTATTTCACGAAATAAAAAGGATTTTAAAAACTCAAAAATTCCTGTGCTGACATCAAAAGAGTTCTTAGCAAAGAAATAATCATCTACTTTAACCCCCAATGGTAATCATGCTTCTGTTTTGAGAATGTAGTTTTGGCTCTTCCAATTTTTCCATGGTATCCATGCCTCCTCTAACTTTAAGTTTATCATGGATGGCTTTTTGAATAATGGGTTCAATATCCCTTCCTTCACGAAGGGGTGTTAATAAATCCGACTCCCCTGAAGAAAATAAACAATTTTTTAACCTTCCGTTTGCTGTTAATCTAATTCTATTGCATGAATCACAAAAAGGATTGGTAACAGAACTTATAATCGCAAAAGAACCTTTATATCCTTTAATTTGATAATTCTTTGAAGTATCATTTGGTGCATCCTGTAATCTAATTATTTCATCTGTATTAAAAGATTCATTCACCATAGTCATCACTTCAGCATAGGAAACCATTTTTTCTTTATCCCATTTATTGCCATCGAAAGGCATAAATTCTATAAAACGTACTGAAACTGGAAGATTCTTTGTTAGCTTTATAAAATCGATAATTTCGTTATCGTTAAACCCTTTTATTAAAACCGCATTTAGCTTAACATAAAAACCTTCAGTAATTAGCCGCATGATGTTGTTATAGACTTTTTCAAAATCATTTCTTCGGGTAATATTTTGGAATTTTACAGCATCCAGAGAGTCCAAACTCACATTAATACTTTTTATCCCACAAGATTGCAGTGTTCCTATAAAGCGATCGACAATAACAGCATTCGTGGTTATTGATAGCTCTACAGGTAGTGTAGCCAGTTTTTTCAAAATAACATCCACATCTTTTCTAACCAAAGGTTCACCACCAGTAAGTCTAATTTTCGTTACCCCATTTTCGACAAACGTTTTTGCAATAGCATAAATTTCATCAAAATTCATAATATGAGCCTTTGGAGAAAGCTGAATGCCTTCAAATGGCATACAATAAGTACAACGTAAATTGCAACGTTCGGTTAATGAAATACGCAAATAGGTATGTTGCCTTCCAAAAGTATCTTGTAATAGGTTTATAGGTTTTTCCATTAATTGTGTTTGTCCCCTTTCATTATTCCAAAAACATGTAAAACAGCTGGAAAAATTGCCTCCATAGACTCTTTCGCTCCATTGGTTGAACCCGGCAATGCTAATAACAAGGTATTATTAATAGTGCCAGCAACGCTTCTTGACAACATCGAATAAGGAGTTCTGTCTTGTCCGTAAGTCCGAATTGCTTCCTCAATTCCAGGAATTTTTCTTTCAATAATTTCATTTAAAGCTTCCGGTGTAACATCACGATTTGAAAGCCCAGTTCCGCCTGTGAAAATCACTAAATTTACACCTTGCTTCTCATAGTATTTTGCCTTGTCTTGTATTACCTCCTTTTCATCAGGAATGATAATGTAATCTGAAACAGAAACATGGCATTCTTTTAATTTAGCAATGATTGATTTTCCCGCTTTATCTTCCTTTTGTCCAGCTGAAATTGTATCTGAACACACAATAACTGCCGCGGTTATTTCATCTCCAAAACGATTTTTAAAGTCTGTTTTACCCCCTGTTTTATTCAGTAATTTTATGTGATGAATTTCTACCCCTTTATCAATGGGCTTCAACATATCATACATATTTAACGCAACAACACTTGCACCATGCATTGCTTCTACTTCTACACCCGTTTTGTATATCGTTTTTATGGTACAGGTAACTGTGATTTCTAATCCGTTAATGGCATAATCAATTCCAGTAAATTCGATTGGAATTGGATGGCAATCAGGCAACAAGTCTGGTGTTTTCTTAACGCCTAATAAACCAGCTGCTTTGCTCATTGCAAAAACATCGCCTTTAGGAACGGTGCCATTTTTAATTGCTGCAATTGTTTCGGGCTTACTTACTTTAACAACGGCTTGTGCAGTTGCTATGCGAAGGGTGTTATTTTTACTCGTGATATCTATCATTTCTAACTATTTACTTTCCATTGATGAGTTTCATCTTCAAAAACCTCTTTTCCAAAAACGGGTGCTTTGGCTTTTATTGCTTCAACCGTATATTCTAAAGCCTTAAAAACATCAATTCTTCTTGGTGCAGACACAAAAACAAATAAACATATTTCGCCAACATTTACTGTATTAAGGCTATGATAAATATGCATACAGGTTAGGTTGAATTTCTTGAAAGTTTCTTCTCTAATTTCAAAGAATTTTTCATTTGCCATAGTTTCATATGCCGTATACTCAATTGCTGAAATTGTTTTGCCTCCAACCTCATCTGCACGAACTTGACCCAAAAATATATTGTGCGCTCCGATAGTTGTTTTGCTTTGATGCTTTCCTACAGCTTCTCCAATGAACGCTGATGAAATGGCTCCATCTATAAAAACGTTACTTGATTTTTTCTCTTTCATTATATCTTGACTTTTACTTGTTGCATTAATGTTGAAATTCCACCTATCAAACTGTAGCAATTGGTCTTGTTATGTTTTTGCAATAACGCTATCGCTTTTTTGCTTCGTATTCCAGTTTGACAGAAAAGAATATTGGTGTTTTTTGAATTGACTTTATCTAGGTTTTCTTCCAGCTTAATCAGCGGAATTTGAATGCAATTAGGAATATTAAGCTCAGGCTGCTCATGCAATTCTCTGACATCAATAAACAGAATATTATTTTTTAGCAATAGATCATCAGCTGAAATTTCCGGAATCGAAATACTACAAGAAATGTCTTCCTCATAAGTATCAAAACTATCTTTTCTAGCCAATACTTTATCAAATTCAATCGCTGATTTTTGAATTTTTAATGTTGTTGTTTGGCATGTCTTTGCATCATAACAGAATAGCTTTCCTGATAAAACATCTTTAAACCTCAGTATCATTTTAATCACTTCATTGGCCTGCATACTTCCAATAATTCCAGGTAAAACTCCTAAAACTCCAACTTCAGAACAGTTAGTAACTGAACCGGCTTTTGGTGGAATGGGAAACAAGCACCGATAACTTGGCCCATCTTGATAGTTAAATACAGAAACTTGCCCTTCAAACTTATAAATGGCTCCATAGACTATTGGCTTATTTGCAATAATTGCTGCATCGTTTATTAAGTATCGTGTTGTAAAATTATCGGTACCATCAACAATAATATCATACGCATTAAATAATTTTAAAACATTTTTAGAAGTTAGTTTTTCAGGATATGCATTAATGATTATGGTTGGGTTTAAATCTTCTAATCTGCTTTTTGCGGCAATAGCTTTATTAATTCCCAATGAAGATGTACCGAACAAAATTTGACGCTGCAAATTGGATTCTTCAACTACATCAAAATCTATAATTCCAACAGTGCCAATTCCTCCTGCTACTAAATATTGCAATGCAGGGCAACCTAAACCTCCAGCACCAACAACAAGTACTTTAGCTTGTAATAGCTTGTTTTGACCTTTTGGGCCCACTTCTGATAAGATAATATGTCTGCTATACCTATTCATAATTTTATCCACCTGAAAAAGGGGGCAATAATGCTATTTCATTTCCCGAAACAAGAGATTCTTTTGATATAATTTCATTATTCTGTGCTATTTGAAAATCCATTTCCTTTAATCTTGGATATTTTTCAAAAAGCACTTTCAACAAGTCTGAAACAGAAGAATTTGAAAAATCAATGTTTTCATCATTACAAGCCGTAACCTCTGCCAACAAACCAAAATATTTAATATTTAATATCATTATTCAATTGTAATTTGAAGTAAAAAATAATTTAACTGCCGCTATCAGCAACACACTTGCCAATAAGTATCTCAATTTGGTGTTGTTGAATTTTTTGCTTCCATAATAGCTTCCAAAAAACCCACCGATTAATGCAACAGCAACTAAAATATATGATTGATTCCAAATATTTACACCACTATTAATTTGCCCTGCTAACCCAGCTGCCGAGTTAACCCAAATAAACAATGCCGAAACCGCAGCGGCTTCTTTCATTTTTCCCCAATGAAATAATAAAATAACGGGTGTTAAAATAATACCGCCACCAATTCCTATTAAACCTGAAAAGAAACCAATAATCCCTCCTATTAAAGCTCCCTGCCAAACTTTAACACTCAAAATTACGGAGCTTTCTTTACCAAAAACATTGAGTATTTTTAGAGTCGCAAAAACTAACAGAAAAGCCAATATTATTTTATAAAAATATGCATCTACTGCTATCATCCCACCTAAAAAAGCCATAGGTATTGAGGCAATTGCAAAAGATAAAAACAACTTCAAATTAAAATAACCCGCTTTGTAATAATGATAAAATGCAATGGCTGCAACAAATAAATTGAGCAATAGTGCCGTAGGCTTCATGGTTTCCGGAGCAAATGAAAACAAAGCCATCAATGCTAAATAACCACTAGCACCACCATGCCCAACAGTTGCATATAAAAAAGCAACAATTGGTAGTAGGATTAGAAACAACCAAATATATTCAATTTCTAAAAACATTAAAAATCTATTTTAGTGAGTTGATTATCTAAAAAGTCGTGACAATTTTCATTAATAGATTCAAATATATCTATTAGGGATTTTCCATACGGTGTTAGTATAGCGCCACCACCACCTTTTCCGCCAATACTAGTTTTAACAACGGCATTTTGAGCTCTTACATTTACATCGTTAACCAAATTCCAAGCTTTTTTATAGGATATTTTAAGGGCTTTTGCAGCTTTAGATAAAGATCCTGTTTGCTCTATAGCCTTTAATAAATTTACCCGTCCTTTTCCTAAAAGAATATTTCCATCTACTTCAATCCAAATTCTACTTTTTATTACATATTCCATAATTAACTTATTGGCAACAGAATAAGCTCTACGCTTTCGTTTATTAAAATCTCATTTTGTGAAGCGGGAACATAAACCAATGCATTTGCCAAAGCAAATGTATGCAGCATAGAAGAGCTTTGACCTTCTAAAATTCTTACTTTTCCATTGCTATAAATAGCTTTTAAAAATTGTGATCGATCACCTTTACTATTAAAAATGGTTTCAGATTTGGCTGTTATTCGATTGAGCGTGAAATTTGAATCGCCCGACATGATCTGCAATGCGGTTTGTGCATAAATGTAAAAACAACTTAATAAAGATGCCGGATTACCGGGCAAAGCAAAAATAACCTTATCCTCTTTTTTTCCAAAAAATAAAGGCTTACCAGGTTTTTGATTTACTTTATAAAAAAGCTCCTTAACTTTTAATTCATGCAATGCTTTACCAACAAAGTCATAATCGCCAACCGAAATACCTCCAGAAATTAATATAACATCATGATTAGCTATAATTTCTGCGAGTATTTTGTGCGTATTACCATAATCATCATCTACTTTATAGGTTGAAATTTCAGTGAAACCCAATTGGGTTAAAGCAATTTCGAGCATGACAGAATTGCTTTCATAAATTTGTCCATAAGCCAGTTCTTCTCCTGCTTTTACTAATTCGTTACCCGTAGCAAGAATTGCAACCGTTGGTTTTTCATAAACGCTAATCTTTGTTATTCCGAGTGAAGCCAAAAAGCCTATTGCAGCAGCCGTTAGTTTAGTTCCTTTCTTTAATGCAACATGTCCTTGTTCTATTTGTTCTCCTGCAGGCCTAATATTTAACCCTAGATTAATAGGCTCATCTATTCTAATTTTATGGTCAACTACTTGAACTTTCTCTTGCATAATTACAGCATTAGCTGTCTTTGGCACTGGAGCACCAGTAAAGATGCGGATAGCTTCCCCTTTTTTTAATTCTGGTTCATGGCTATCACCGGCTTTTACTTCGCCTATCAAATTATAAATTAGCGCATCGTGCAAACAAATTGCATAACCATCCATAGCCGATTGTTGAAAAGGAGGCATATGGATAGGAGACAAAACATCTTCATATAAAACTTGACCTGCAGCCTCAAATACTTGGCAAATTTTACTTTTATCTAAAGGCGCAATATTCGTTTTTAATATATTTAAAGCGGTTTCTACGGATATCATTTTATATCGTTATATCCCTGCAAATATAACGCCTTAATTTAAAATTTTATCCATTTTGCAGTATCAATTAATGCGATCATCTATTTTAATAAAATTATAATTTATCTCTTAAAAATTCTGAAAGGGCTGAACGGCATTGCTCATCCTATTTTCTCTTTTGCTTTCATCAACAAAAATTGTATTTTTGCAGCCATTTTTTTACCCAGTGAGTAACCAACCCATACTTTATATTTCAAGACATGCGCATTTTAACGCAGCACATAAATTGTACAATCCTGCGTTTGACGAGCAATGGAATAATGACACCTTTGGTCTTTGTGCCAATAAGAATTGGCATGGGCATAATTTTGAGTTGATTGTTACCGTAAAAGGTACCCCTAACCTAGATACAGGTTTTGTTATGGATTTGAAAGAACTAAGTGCCATTATTAAAGAAGAAGTTACGGATCGACTGGATCATAAAAACCTAAATATAGATGTTGATTTCTTAAAAGACAAATTGCCCTCTATTGAAAATATTGTTATTTGTATTTGGGACAGAATAGCCGCTAAATTGCCTAAAGACGTTGCAATGCACAAGGTTCACTTGCGCGAAACAAACAACAATTTTGTTGAGTATTACGGTTAAAATTACTGTATTTCAATTAGTTTAAAGGTGGATAAATCTTGCTTTTGTTTTATTGCTTTCACACTATTTTTGTAGTCAAATAAAAATGATTGCCGCTTGGAGAAAATATAGAATTTATCTGGTAGTATTAGGTTTTGCTGTTTGGGTTACATTTTTGGACCGGAACAATTTGGTTAACCTTATCAAATACAAAAGAGAATTGTCTGCCTTAAGAGAAAAAGAGGCTTATTACAAGCAGGAAATTGAAAAAATGAAAGCGGATAAAAAGCTAATTTTCAGTTCGGATGAAAGCTTAGAAACTTTTGCCAGAGAAAAATATTTGATGAAAAAAGACAACGAGGATTTGTACATCATCAAAAAGGAGTAATATTCTATAAAAATTTTAGTAGCTTTCAGGTTTATTTTAATCAATTTTATTAGGTATTAAAACCTTATAAAATCCCTTTAAAATTAAAATTCTTTATCCAAAGCATTATCCCTAAATTTGCAGTCCAATTTTTTTTTGGCATGATAGAAGTAATATTACCAGACAATTCTAAGCGCAGCTTGCCAGATGGAAGCAGCGCCATGGACTTAGCAAATGCAATTAGTGAGGGCTTAGCGCGCAATGTGCTTTCCGCAGGTATCAACGGGAATGTGGTTGATGCCAGCACCACTTTAAATAACAATGACCAAGTTACACTATACACATGGAATAATACGGAGGGTAAATCTACCTATTGGCACTCTTCTGCTCATTTATTGGCAGAAGCCTTAGAGGCTTTATATCCTGGCGTAAAACTGGGCATTGGCCCCGCCATTGATAATGGATTTTATTATGACATAGATTTTGGAGTATATGAATTTAGTGGAGATGATTTCCCAAAAGTAGAGGCAAAAATCCTTGAATTGGCAAGAGAAAAAAATGAGTATATTAGAATTAATGTTAGCAAGACAGATGCTATTCAATATTTTACCGAGAAAGGTGACCCTTATAAAATTGAATTGTTAAAAGATCTAGAAGATGGCAGCATTACTTTTTACACGCAAGGCAATTTTACAGACTTATGCCGTGGCCCACACATTCCCAATACCGGAGCAATTAAAGCGGTAAAGTTAACATCTACAGCAGGTGCTTATTGGCGTGGAAATGAAAAAAATAAGCAGTTGACCCGTATTTATGGGATTACTTTTCCGAAAAAATCAGAACTGGATGAGTACCTTTTAATGCTTGAAGAAGCGAAAAAGCGCGACCACAGAAAACTGGGTAAAGAGTTAGAATTATTTGCTTTTAGTGACAAAGTGGGTGCAGGTTTGCCCTTATGGCTGCCTAACGGTGCCGCATTGCGCGATAGACTTGAGCAATTTCTAAAAAAGGCGCAAGTAGAAGCGGGATATTCTCAAGTTTATACGCCTCATATTGGGCATAAAGATTTATATGTGACCAGTGGTCATTATGAAAAATATGGCGCAGATTCTTTTCAGCCCATCAAAACCCCAAACCCTGACGAAGAGTTTTATTTAAAACCCATGAACTGCCCGCATCACTGCGAGATTTATAAAACCAAACCCCGTTCCTATAAAGATTTGCCAGTAAGATTGGCAGAATTTGGAACTGTTTATCGGTACGAACAAAGTGGAGAATTGCATGGATTGACAAGGGTGAGAGGATTTACACAAGATGACGCCCACTTATTTTGTCGTCCAGATCAGGTAAAAGAAGAGTTTATAAAAGTGATAGACTTGGTGCTCTATGTTTTTAGAAGTTTAGGTTTTACTGAATTTAATGCTCAAATTTCTTTAAGAGATAAAGAAGATCGCAGCAAGTATATTGGCAATGCAGAAAACTGGGAAAAAGCAGAAGCTGCAATTATCGAAGCAACCGCAGAAAAAGGATTGTCAACAGTGATTGCTTACAATGAGGCCGCTTTTTATGGACCCAAATTAGATTTTATGGTGAAAGATGCCTTGGGAAGATCTTGGCAATTGGGGACCATTCAAGTAGATTATAACCTACCGGAAAGGTTTGAATTAGAATATATTGGTTCCGATAATCAAAAACATCGCCCGGTGATGATTCATAGAGCGCCTTTTGGCAGTATGGAGCGTTTTGTAGCGGTATTAATCGAACATACAGGGGGTAATTTTCCACTTTGGTTAACGCCAACACAGGCTATTTTACTACCAATTAGCGATAAACATAACGAATATGCGGAAAATGTTTTAAAATCATTGAAAAAGTACGATATTCGCGCCCTTGTTGACAACAGGTCAGAAAAAACAGGCAAAAAGATACGAGACGCAGAAATAAGCAAAGTGCCATACATGCTCATAGTGGGTGATAAAGAGATGGAAACAGGCAGCGTCAGTATTAGAAAGCATGGAGGAGATGACCTAGGGACAATGAAAATAGAAGCATTTAAAGAATACATATACCACGAACTAAAAAGCATTTTTGAAGAAAAAGAAACCATATAGAAGAGGCCGGAAAGAAGATCCTCATAAAATTAACGAAAAAATACACGCCAGCCACATCAGAGTGGTAGGTGAAGGTATTAACGACATCATGGAAAAGGACAAAGCCATTGAGTTGGCTTTTTCTAAAGGATTAGACTTAGTGGAATTGAGTCCGAATGCTGAACCTCCTGTTTGCAAAATAATGGACTATAAAAAGTTTCTTTATGAGCAAAAGAAAAAGGCCAAGGAAATGAAATCCAATGCGGTGAACAATGAGATAAAGGAAATCAGATTTGGTCCTAATACCAGTGAGCATGATGTTGATTTTAAAATGAACCACGCTCGCAAGTTTTTAAATGAAGGAGCAAAGGTGCGTTGTTTTGTGTTTTTTAGAGGACGTGCTAATATTTATAGAGACCGAGGAGAAATCTTACTGCTAAAATTTGCTGAAACCCTTACGGAAGAAGGCATTGCAAAAGTAGAAAGTTTACCAGAAAACGAAAAAAACAAAATGATAATGGTGCTAGCACCAGCCAAAGTAAAAAAATAATTAATAATAATAAAACCGATAAAAAAATACAGTTATGCCAAAGATGAAAACCAACTCCAGTGCCAAAAAGAGATTTAAGGTTACTGGTACAGGAAAAATTAAAAGAAATAGTGCCTATATGAGACACATTTTGACTAAAAAATCTACCAAACAAAAAAGAAGATTGGGACATTCTGCACTTGTACACACAAGAGATATGTCTAATGTGAAATTTATGCTTTGTATAGGTAAATAGTTCCTTATTAAAAATTAAAAAATTAACCATGCTGATGGCCCCAAAGAATAAATTGAAAAGTTTATCGCCAGAAGCAAAAAAATAAAAATAATATGCCAAGATCAGTAAACAAAGTGGCCTCAAGAGCCCGAAGAAAGAAACTTTTAAAGAAAACCAAAGGTAATTGGGGCTCTAGAAAAAACGTATGGACCATTGCGAAGAATACCTATGAAAAAGGACAGCAATACGCATACAGAGACAGAAAAACAAAGAAAAGGTTGTTTAGAGCCTTGTGGATTCAAAGAATAAATGCAGCAGTGCGTTTAGAAGGAATGAGTTACAGTGAATTTATCGGTAAACTGAAAGCTCAAAACATTGACTTAAACAGAAAAGTATTAGCAGATTTGGCTATGAATGAGCCAGTTGCTTTTGCAGCTATCGTAAAACAAGTAGCCAGTGGAAAAAAGGTAACTGCTATAAAAGAAACAAAAGCAGAGGTTGAGGTTGAAAAACCAAAAGCCAAAGCAGAAAAACCTGCTAAAAAAGCAGAAGATAAAGCAGAATCAAGCAAATAGTATTTGCCCATGATTATATTAAAAACCAGACTTTTTAAAGTCTGGTTTTTTTTGTGCTTGAAAAAAAATAAAATACCGCTAATTACTCCAAGTAATAAAATACTTAGTAACTTTCTTTTTAAGGGCATCTAAATTGTAATTATCAGATGCCTTGGCAACATCTAGCAATTTACCACTTTTCATCAAAATATTGATATCCTCACCCTCTTGGATGTATGCATTATTAACTAAGCTGCCTTGCCAAACCAAAAACTCAGCATCCTTTTCATCAAGGCTATATCGATTTTGTACTTCTTTTAATTTAGCATTAAACACGCTTTCATCAAAAGGCTTGGTGTCCAAAACAATTTCCCATAAATTTCTTTGCATAAACTGATTGCAAAGCAGTTTTAAAACCACATCATCGCTCTCCTGCCCTTGTTTGATAACCAAACTTACATCTGCATCGTCTAGTTTTAAGAATGCTGCTAAAATGGAATCGTAATCCGAAAAACTTTCGTTCAAAAATAACTGCAAGGGCAAAGTAGTCGGCATCTTTTCGGTTTTCAATAAAAATGCCATTCGCTTAAGTATTTGCTGTAACATGCAATCTGCTACAACTACTGTTTTATGTAAATACACCTGCCAATACATTAAACGCCTCGCCACCAAAAACTTTTCTACGCTATAAATTCCCTTTTCTTCAATTACCAAACTATTGTCAGCCACATTCAGCATGTGGATTAAGCGCTCTGCGCCTACGATACCTTCATTAACACCCGTATAAAAACTATCACGCGTTAAATAATCCAACCTGTCCATATCCAATTGACTACTAATCAATTGATGTAAATATTGCTTGTGGTATTTATTTAAAAATATATCAATACACAAATCCAAAGCCCCATCAAACTCCTGATTTAGCAGTTGCATAATGCTTAAAGACAATTGCTCATGATGAATATCTTTGATAAGAGAGAACTCTAAGGAATGTGAAAATGGTCCATGACCAATATCGTGTAACAATATTCCACAGTAAAGTGCTTCCTCCTCCTCTGCTGTTATTTCCACTCTCTTTTCGCGCAATAACTCAACCGCCTTGGTCATCAAACAAAAAGCACCCAAAGCATGCGCAAAACGGGTATGATTTGCTCCCGGATAAACCATTTCTGTGTTGCCTAATTGTTTAATTCTGCGTAAACGTTGGAAATATGGATGCTCAATAATTCTGAAAACCAAGGGCTGCGCAATGGAAATAAAACCCCAAACAGGGTCGTTGATAATTTTATGTTTGTGGGTCATTGCCAGAAGCTACAAAGATATGAATATTGAATGGCATGGCAATTTAAAAACGCAGCAAAAACATTGTCAATAGCAAATACTTTGGGTAAAGGCTTTACATTTGCCAAAAGTTTAGTGAAAAAATCATTTACCACCATAAAAAGAACCCTAACCTACGCAGGAAAGCTACATCATTATGTTCCTGAATACCTTATTTTTACAATCTTAGGAATTATTCTTGGCTTGGTAAACATTGCACTTTTGATACCCGTATTGGACGTTTTGTTTGACACCAGTAAAATAGCTGCAGTAAGTCAAAAGCCTATTTACAGTTTTAGTTTAGATTTTGTAATTGATTCATTTAACTATTGGCTAGGGCAAACTATTGCCACCAAAGGAAAAATTGCAGGTCTCGGTATTATTTGTGCAATCATTGGTGTATCCAGTTTACTGGCAAATTTATTTCGTTATTTATCGGCTAAAACGCTGATTCGATTTAAACTCTACACCATGCAAAACTTGCGAAATGCTCTGTTTGGAAAATATACGGAAAGTGATTTAGCATTTTTTCAGAAAAACAATAGAGGTGCATTAGTAAACACTATCACCAGTGAGGTTTTTGAGCTAGAACACAGTTTACTAAATGCTTATCAAGTATTGTTGAGAGATCCATTGGTAATCATTTTCTATTTTTCAGCATTGTTTTACATGAGTTTTCAATTGACACTTTTTGCGCTGATATTTTTCCCAATTGCAGGATTGATTATTGCAACCATTGTTAAAAAATTAAAAAGTTATGGATATTTCAGTCAGGAATATGCAGCCGCCATGCTCTCAAAAGCGGATGAAACCATTGGAAATATAAAAATTATTAAAAGCTTTGTGGCAGGCAAAAAGGCCAGTGATGAGTTTGCTGAAATCAACCAAAAATTTACCACTAATAGCAAACTTCTATTTACGAGAAGAGAGTTGGCAACACCAGTTTCAGAGTTTTTAGGGGTATGTGCTGTTTTAGGTCTCGTCCTTTTTGGAGGATACTTAATTTTTGAAAGCAATGCTGCCCTAGACGGAGCAAAGTTTATAGGTTACATTGCGTTGTTTACCCAAATGATACAGCCCTTTAAAAACCTTGCAGGCAGCAGCAGCGGCATACAACGTGGCTTGGTGGCTGCAGAAAAATTGTTCACCCTGTTAGATGAAACACACATCATTACAGTAGAAGAACCCATACAGCACAAAACCAACATTGAGCATGAAATTACCTTTGACAACATCACCTTTGCTTATGACCAACAAAAAGTTATTGATGGTTTTAGTCTGACTATAAAAAAGGGAGAAAAAGTAGCTTTAGTTGGTGAAAGTGGTGCAGGTAAATCTACATTGGCGGATTTATGCTCACGCTTTTATGATGTTACAACGGGTGCAATTTTGATTGACGGGATCAATATAAAAAATATTCCATTAGCTGATTTAAGGAATTTGGTAGGGATTGTTACCCAAGATCCCATTTTATTTCATGATAGCATTGAGAACAATATTCAGTTTAACACCATTAGTTCAGAAAATCAGCTATTAGAAGCCAGTAAAAATGCCAATGCCCATGAGTTTATAACCCAGTTGGATGAAGGCTACAAGACCCTTGTTGGCGATAGAGGCAGCCGCTTGAGTGGCGGACAAAAACAAAGAATTACCATTGCACGTGCGCTGCTAAAAAACCCTCAATTATTAGTTTTGGATGAGGCCACCAGTGCCTTGGATACAGAAAGTGAAAAAGCGGTTCAAAATGCTTTGGAAAAATTAATGGAAAATCGCACCAGTATTATTATTGCACATAGACTAAGTACGGTCATCAATGCAGATAAAATTGTAGTGCTGAAAAAAGGTAAAATTGTGGAGCAAGGCAGTCATTCGGAATTAATGCGACTAAAGGGCTATTATGAAAAATTGGTAAACATGCAGCAGCTTACTTGACAATTAATTATGAATGTCAAATTTTTAATGTTGAATTGACCCATTCACTATTTGGCTAGGGTGGTCAAAGTTATCAAGATGTACATCGTGAAGGCATTAACTACTAAAAACTAAGCACTAACGACTAAAAACTTCCTCTTGGTATAAGTTGTATAAAAGTCTTTTCAATTTTCTTGTGGTATTATATCAACCATATTACTTTTGAAACATGGCAGAAATAAACGGAAAATTAAATATTATTTTAGATAAAGTATCCGGTACATCTAAAAGTGGCAATGACTGGGTTAAGCAAGAATTTATATTAGAAACGGATGGCAATTACCCTAAAAAAGTTTGTTTCAGTTTGTGGGGAGATAAGTTGGACGCGCTAACAGGAGTAAAACCTGGTGAGCAAATAAAGGTTTCATTCGACCCAGAAAGTAGAGAATTTAACAACCGTTGGTACACAGAATTGCGTGTTTGGAAACTAGAAACAGCGGGTAGTGCACAAAGCGCTTCACCAAAATCAGAAGGTTCAAAACCATTTCCAGAACATGACCCTTTTACTTCTGATGGAGATAGCGAAGGGGATGCAGATGATCTGCCTTTCTAAAATAGCCCTTGTAATATTTTATTAGCACTTCAATTTTCTCCATTTTGTCACAAATGGAAAGCCCCTAATTGTCAAATTTATTGTATGAGTTATAATTATTCATAAACTGTATCTTTGCGCCTAAATTTAAAAATCATTTATGTCCAATCAAGAGATAAAAAGCTTTGACTTTAACTTTATAGAACTCATTCAAATTTGGTGGAAACATCGCATTAAGCTCATTATTGTTGGAGTTCTTGCCATCATTGTAGCGTCCATTTTTTCTGCTCCGTTTTTCATAAAACCTAAGTTTAAATCAACCGCGGTTTTTTATCCTACCACCAATAATTCTATCAGTAATGCATTGCTAACGGAATTAAACTCCCGGGCAAACGACCCTTTAGATTTTGGAGAAGAAGAAGAGGCAGAAAAAGCTTTACAAATATTGCAAAGCTCCAAATTACAAGAGCGCTTAATCAAAAATTATGATTTGATTAAACATTATGACATCAAAAACTCAAGCACTCCCAATGCAGATTTAGCAAAAAAAATAAGCTCGAATATACAATTTGCACGAACTAGATATTTATCCATAAAAATTGAAGTTTTAGACCATGACCCTGCTATTGCCCAACAAATGGCGAATGGAATTTTGAACCTGTATGACACCATTAAAAATGAAATACAGGCAGAGGTTGCAGTGCCCGCATTGGCCATTGTAAAAAGAACCTTAGATGCTAAAGAAGCTCAAGTGGAGGGTATTCGTACATCTATGAGAAAGATTGGAGAGTTGGGTGTTACAAATTATGAAGAACAATCTAGGGCTTTGGCAGAAGAAATTTATAAAGCCCGAGCAGGCGGAAAAATGAGTAAAGTAAATGATTTGATGGATCAACAGAAAACATTGGTTGAATTTGGAGGAAACAGCATTTCATTAAAAGAACAACTGGAACTGGAAGAGCAAAAACTTTCAGATTTGCGGTTAAAATATGAGAAAGCTGAAGTGGATGTAAATGAAAAATTACAAAATTTATTTGTGGTGAGTACAGCCGACCAACCAGAAAAAAAATCATATCCCGTTAGGTGGTTGATTGTCTTAACTACCCTGATTACAACACTTCTTTTTGCAGGTATCGCTATATTTATCTATGAAAAAACGGTAAAATAATGCCAAATATTTCTTTTTCACATCTCGATGGTCGGGGAAAGACTATTTACACCTTTGGCGCTATTGGGCTTATTATTTCGCTGATGCTTTCCTACTATGGTTTGCATATTTCTCCGCTAGTACCCGTTGCACTTTTCTTACTTTTTATTTTAATTGTAAGAACAGATTTATACATCCTCATCACCGCTTTTTTAGTTCCATTATCTATTCCTATTAGTGATTTAGGAGGTGGTATTGGTATGTCTCTTCCTACAGAACCGATGATTGCCCTATTGATGCTATTTACGGTTCTTAAACTTTTAACCGGCTATTCATTTGATTGGAAATTTATCAAGCACCCATTAAGTTTGGCTATTCTTTTTAACCTTATCTGGATGCTTTTGGCAAGTTTTAACAGTATTATTTTTAGCAATTCTATCAAATATTGGCTCATTCGATTTATGTATGTGTTGACCTTTTATTTCTTGGTTGGGCACCTTTTTAAAAATCCTCAATACATCACAAAATTGCTATGGGTATTGCTTATCAGTACTTTTATTTTAGTGCTTTATACCAATATTCGTCACGCTGGAGAAGGTTTTGTTAGAACGCATAGTTACTTTATTTCACAACCATTTTTTATGGATCATGGAATTTATGCAGCTGCGGTCGCCATGCTTTTTCCTGCAGCACTTTTTTTTATTGTCAATGGATTCACCCTTGGCTTATCGAGGGGCTTGCGCATATTTATGGTTTTTGTCTTTACTTTTATTGTATTGGGGTTGATTTTTTCTTTTACCAGAGCGGCTTGGGTAAGTTTAGTAGGTACATTTGCATTTTTTGCGCTGATGAAACTGAGGGTTAAATTTTCTTACCTTGTTTTGGGTCTCTTTATAGGTGTACTATACGTTGTGGGCAATTGGGAAAGCCTTAGTTTTAATTTAGAGGGCAATAAAAAAGGGAGTGATGATGACATTGAAATGCATGTAAAAAGTATTTCAAACATCAGCACAGACCCTAGCAATATGGAAAGGGTAAACCGTTGGTATTGTGCTTTGGAGATGTTTAAAGACAAACCTTTGTTTGGTTTTGGCCCTGCCACCTATACAGAAGTATATGGCTCCTATCAAAAAACCTCCGACTTGACCATTATTTCTACGTTTTCAGGAGATTTAGGCAATGCGCATAGCGAATATTTTGCCGCTTTAAGTGAGACAGGCTTGCCCGGTTTAATTTCGTGGTTAGTAATTGTAGGGATGTCCATTTTCTATGGAATGCAGGTATATTATCGCAGTTTTGCTTTGAAGGACAAAAAATCTGGAATTTTAGCCGTGATAGCTCTACTGGGCTTGTTAAGTTATTTTATTCATGCCTTTTTAAATAATTACAGTGAATTTGATAAAATTGCCGTAATCATGTGGTCATTTTTGGCCATTATTACTTCCCTATCCATTAAAACAAATCAAAAACTGCTAGAAAATGAGTCTTGATAAACGCTTGAGAAAGAAGTTTATAAAGACCGTTACTGGCCCCATTTCACTGGTAGTGATTTTACTATGGATATTTTTGGCAATTTTTGCCGTAGTGTTTTCGGCAGATAAAACTCCTTTGGCTAACAGGATTGAAGGCAACCTTGCCTTGCGCCCAATGGGACATCAACAACTCACTTATCAAGTACCAAATACCCAAAATGATATTTCATTTTTTAAGCAATATTTTTGGGGTAAGCCCAATAACAATCGCATTATTCCAGTTGCCAATTATCGTTTCGTTGGAAACAATGCCCTATTGTCAGTTTATGACAGAGGAGAAGTGCATGATACCATTTCCATTGCTCTAAACAGCATGGATACTAGCTTATGGAAAAAGACCTATTTCAAAACCATTACTTTTCCTTTAGGGAGCGACAAATTGGGTAGAGATATGCTCAGTCAGGTTTTACATGGTGCAAGGGTGAGTATTTTGGTTGGTTTTTTCTCTCTGCTTATTGCTTTGTTCATTGGTATCACTTTGGGTTTAGTTGCTGGTTTTTATGGAGGGGTTACTGATCAGATTATTCAGTTTTTTGTTTCGGTTTTATGGACTTTGCCAACCTTTGTTTTGGTTTTGGCTTTTAGTGTTTCTTTAGGTAAAGGACTGTGGCAAATGATGTTGGCTATTGGACTTTGCAGCTGGGTGGATATTGCCCGGTTAGTGCGCGGACAAGTATTGAGCATCAAAGAAAAAGAATACATACAAGCAGCTAAAATTTTAGGGTTTTCTAATCTCCGCATTATGTTTATTCATATTTTGCCGGTGTTGAGGGGTAATATTTTGATTGTAGCTTCTGCCAACTTTGCTGCTGCTATTTTACTAGAAGCAGGTTTAAGTTTTTTAGGAATGGGCGTCTCCCCTCCAACTCCCAGTTGGGGTATTCTTATAAAAGAGAATTATACTTTTATAACCTTTAACAAAGCCTATTTAGCCCTCATTCCAGGATTGAGTTTGGCAAGTTTAGTTTTGTCTGTTAATTTATTGAGCAATGCCATGCGCGATGTATTTGATGAAAGGGATTAAGGGTAATATACTCTATTTCTAGTCTTCTTGCGAAGTAAAATATACCCGAACTAATCGATTCTGTTTATTTTCAGGGTTTGCTGCAATTCCTTTTCCTTTAGCTTGAACTATTTTTAATGGGTATTTCGCAAGAATTTGTTGCCTTACATTTTCCGCCCGCCTTTTGCTTAAATCAATATTATAATTGTAATTTTCCATACTGTCAGCAAAACCCAGACAAATAATACTATCCAACTTTGGCTTATTTTTTAGAGTTGAAAATAAAAGTTCCTTTTGCCTTAAATTTAATGTATCAATATCTGAATCAAAATATAAGTCTATGAAACTTTTTGATACCGTAGGGCTTGAAACCCTCTCAATAATTGGAATTTTTAAAGGTTCAAAACAATCTGTACCCTTCTTTCGCATACATACATTTTTCAGAGTTATCATTACTTCTTCTTTCTTTGAGGAGCTCAACCAAATAATAATGACCTTTTCTTTTCCAGTTGCTTTAAACTTAATTTCGCAATAAACATTTTCTTCATCAGATTTTATTAAATTTTCAAATGGAATCGTCCATTTGGATATACTTCTATTGATATTGATGTAATTTTCCGTTTCAGCTAAAGACATATCCTGGTTTAGCACCGTTATTTGGATTGTGCGATTTTTGGCATAATTGGGCAACGAAAACCGCGGATCTACATCGAAATGAATAAGATAAGCACTGTCTTTTTCAAGATTTGGTAAAATAGGGACTTGCAAAAAATCAGAACTGTTTTTTTTACATTTCATATCAAAATAAAAAGACACTGGTTGATTGTACTTTGAGCTTACACCATACCTTAATTGAGATAATGCACCAAAAGAATAGGGACAGTTTTATAAACTAGAATTATAGCCAGATATCACGGGATTTAGCACCCTAAAACTATCATAAGAAATTACGGTTAAATCTTTTAAATAATTTTGCGCAGAAAGGGTTAGATTTAGAAATATTGTAAAAAATAAAATAAAGTGCTTCAATCTGTATTATTAAAATCAAGGATACTACATAATCCTAAAAACTCCAAATGTCTATAATTTTTTTTTCCTCCAAATAAAAAGGCTGCTTTGTTAAATTCAAAGCAGCCTCAAAAGTATTAAAGAATAATATTTACTCTATAAATATTTTTTGATTAAATTGACTATTTTCTGTTGATGCCTTTACAATTAGGATTCCCCTAGGTAAAATAGACTTGCTGAAACTTAAATCAGCATTTTCTTCATCATAGGCAATGTCTTTAACTAATTTTCCTTCTAACGTATAAATTTCAATTTTTACATTAGCGTTTTGTAATATTTCATTATTCATGAAATCTATTCTAAAATTATTCCCCCTCATTCAATACCGTAAAGTTTAGTTTTGCTACCATTTTAATATATACATCATCGGACTTAACAAATTTCCAGAAAGCTCAATGATGCATTCGTTCAAAGGAAATATTCTATTAGCCATCAATGAATGCGAAAACGCAATTTCTTCCTTCAACATGGCGCTTAAATACAAGGAAAATTATTTAACCGAGATTAAAATGAGTCCAAACTTTAAAGATGCCCCCAATTCAGTACTTACAAATTTTTATAATGCTTCTATTGGTTCTATATTTTATAGTTTAGCGGAATGCAAAGTTTACTTAGGTAACTTTGATGACGCATTAGTAAACATAAACATAGCGCTAGATTTAATGCCAGACTTGGAGAATTTTAACAAGTAGTCCTATTACAATCTTAGAGGATATATTTATTTAAGAATAGAAAAACCTGAATTAGCAATTTTAGACTTTAATAAAAGTATTTTAATTAATAAAAAAAACGAGCTTGCTTATGTTAACCGAGCTATTGCAAAAGTAAGTTTAGCTGAAAAAGTAAAAACCCCTATTTTTTCTTTGACTGGCAATGCTAATAACCAATTGATGTCCGCGAATTGGAAAATACCTAATAAATTATCCTCGAACAAGTCTGAAATTAATGTATTATCTTCATTATCAGACTGCGATATGGCTATTCAAATTAACAACTCCCTTGGTTTTGCCTATTATATTCGTGGACAAATTAAGCAAATGCTGAGGTATGAAGATTATTGTATAGACTTATTAGCAGCTAAGGAATTTGGAATGATAGTGGATGAAGAATTATTAGGTAATTGTAGGAAGTAAAGAAAAATATTTGTGTTCTCTCAACATTTCATTATCACTCCCCTAATATTTGGAGACCAAAAGAGACAAACACAATAAAAGACTATTTCTTCATTTTAGGAAGTCCAGCTTTGGCTAATATTTCATTAGCCTTTGCTAAATTCTCTGGAAATAAAGTCCTACCTCTGAATTGTTCTAACTTTTTGTCAAAAATAATTATAGGAATTTTAGAATTGTTTAATTGTTCCAATTTCATAATGCAAATTTACTGTTTTTTTTGTGATTAAAAAGGCTTCATAATCTTCACCAACTAAAAACTCTTCCCATTTTCCATTTACGGCTAACCCGTAAACATGAAAATCTTCCTTTATTTCAGCTAAGTATTTGTTATTCCCATTCTATAGAGTCTTGTTCTCACCCCAGTACTTCCAGTTGCTAAAATATATGAATTGGGGTATTTTTCTAAGAATGCATAAACAGTTGAAGCCACTGTGGCTAAAACTTTTAAACTGTCCCCATTATTTGTAACAGAGAAGTCATTTATTACGTTATTGATTTCATCAAAGTCACCAAAGCCTAAATTGTAAACATTTTCAGTAGAAGTTTCAGTGTATTCCACCATTTTTCTGATTCTCCCTTTAGGCCCTTCACTGATAAACTCATATATAGTGAATTTATCTTCCGTCTTATATAAATACTTTGGATTGTTCATTGCTTCGACAATAACTACAAAACTAACCTAAATTATTTCTAATTTTAACTATTCCTTTGCAGTCGGGTTTTCCAACCCGAATGCCCAAAATGTTTGATTGGTGAAGGAATATCAACCAAATGAAACTGAATAAGAATTTTTAAATTAATTCTAATGCTGTACCTTTAATAAAATATTACTATGAAAAAAGTAACCATCAACGTTAATGAAAATCGTATTGAAATACTTTTAAGCCTGCTTGAAGAAAATAATTTTGAATGGGTTTCGGAAACTGACGGTAACATTGAAGTTCAGGAATGGCAAAAAACAGAAGTATCAAGAAGAAAAAAACAAATAGAGAATGACCCTTCATTTCTGAGTTCTTTAGAAAAACTGAAAGTTGATTTAAGTAGAGATATTTAAATGTACTTATTGCAATTTCGCACCTCGGTAGAGCAAGACATTAGAGAGGTTCGTATTTGGTATAATCAAGAAAAAATAGGGTTGGGCAATTTATTTGAAGAAGCCGCTTTTAGCTGCTTTGAAAGAATATTAGAGGCCCCATTTCATCTTCGCTTAAATACGCTTCAATTAGGATTAGAATGGTTAGCAAGGTGTTTTCGCCCTATTATGTTCATTACGAAATTATTGAAGAAAAAAAAGCAATTATTATTTACGGACTTTTTCATGCTAAACGAAATCCAAACCTTTGGGGACAAAGAGTTTAGGGTATTTCCTTTGCAGTCGGGTTTTCCAACCCTCCTGCGCACAATGTCGAAAGTTTAGTATAAACACAAATCAATATATCCCCTCAAACTCTCCTCTTTCCAAAGCCAATCGGTAGGCTTTGATATAAATAGCACCTAAGTTTTTGTAAGGAGGAATGTAATCGTAAAACTTTTCGTTGTTATGGAGTTTTTTCTCCAAACCTTGCCAAAAAACTTTCCATTCTAGGGGCCTTCCGCTTCTCAATAAATCTGCTAAATCTTTAATCAACACATCATTTACTGACATAGTCCCAATTTGTTTGGTAGAAATAATCTGCACATCCTCTGCATTTTCTAATGCCTTGGCTACCTGATGGTAACCGCCACATGAACCCAAAATGGCAATGCGTGTGCTTTGGTTTAAAATATCTATGGTCCCATCCAAATAATAGCTATGTCCACGGTGCACTGCAATATCTGGGTATCTGCCTAATGATTCAAAAAGTGCTGCCAACTCCTCTTGCCCCTGCGCTTCTCTCTCTGGCTTATTGGCAAATATCAGTACAGGGAAACCTTTCTTTGAACGAATGCACACGTAATTGGGTTGGTCTATTATTCTCCAATTGGCATCATTTCTAAAACTAGCCATAAATGAGTTGTAACTTGCCCTTCCGTCTTCATCATCAAAAAATAGATGTTGCTGTATGTTTTGCCCATCTTTAAACAAATCGCTTGTTTTTAGTTGGGTTAAATCTGGTACCGAAAAAGTAATGTGGTTTACAGGAGTTAATTTGCTGTCTAACCCACCACATAACTTGTACAACATGCCATAGATAAACTGTCCATAAGCATTGTTATCCATCCTGCGGTTGAGGTATTGCATGTAAATTTTATGCCTAAAAGTATTGGCTAACAGCGTATCTGTTAAACTTCCATAAATATCTGCCACCACCACAGCTGCCATAATCTCACCCGTGTTTTTATCTAAATCAGCCACAACCATTTCTAACAAGGTATCTTGCTCGGTTAAAGACATCGTTTTAAAAAAATCATCGAGGGTATTAAAACCAGCACACTCTTTAATAAAGGTCCTAAACTGATTGAACTGGACAGACCGCAAAAACTGCAAACCGGATTGCTTTCCCATTCTAGGCTTTAATCTTTCATAAAGTCCTAAAAATGAGCTGGTATAAATTTCCTCTTGGGTATATACCATTAGGGTATAAAGTTCTTTGGCATCAGCATCGGCTGCAGACCTGAACCTAACGGTGTTAGACTCCTCGTGCAACTCATTAATTTTATCCACCTTTTGATGGCATAAGTAACCAACTCTTCTTTCAATGCTTCTCGCTCCCAAAATATTGGGGCGCATTCTTTCTTCTATGAGCCAGTTGAGGTTTTTATCTGCATTGTCGTTCAGAGTTTCAGAAGCTGCTAAAGTCAATCGTCTATGAATAATAGCATCTATATTGATAAAACTGTTAGAGCTTGGCCCATGCGTTCTATAAATTTCCAATATCTTTTTTACTACACTGTCATTTGAATTGTATATCGCTTTGGCAACCGGAGAATTGGTTCCTAAAAATTGTTTGGTAGAATGGGGGTCGTCATACGTAATAACTTTTACAACATTGGATAAATAAGGTGCTTTACTGTAATCATAAGCAGCTCCTAAGGTTTCTAAGGGGTAACTTTTTCCAACAAAAAGCAGAAAACTTTCTGCAAAACTGCGGTGACTAAATAGACTGATTAGTTTCAAACCTTCTGTAAAATAGGACTTACAAACCTCTAATGCCAAAGCATCGGTACTCCCATCATATAATCGATTGATTATTTTAAAGGATTTTTCGTAATGATTTAGTTTCGCATAATTGGAATGATTAATCTCTTTTAAAAATGGGAGTAATTTTATAACCTCTTTGTTTCTATCCAATAGGCTAGGATAATGTGTCAATAAACTCATCTTTAAGGTATCAATTTCTGCAATGAAAATAGCAGTTGCCCTTGCATTAATTTCGGCAGTACCTATATCGATGAAACTATCTGCTTTGCCATCCAAGGCATCAATTCTATTTTGCTCACGGTCAATAGAATTCATAAAATCCACCTGTGCGTTTGCGCCAAAGAATACAGAAAATAAGATGAATACTGAGAACAGGTTTTTCATTGGTGCAATTTAACGCAATAACTCCCACAAAACCAATGCCACACTAACCGAAACATTAAAACTGTGCTTGGTTCCAAACTGTGGTATTTCTACAGAAAATGCGCACTGCTTAATGATATCAAGTGCCACACCATCTACTTCATTCCCAAAAACTAGGGCAATGGGAAGTTTTGCAATGGTTTCTTTTTTCAGTGGAATGCTGTCAGAAGTTTGTTCTATGGCTACTATTTGATAATTTTCTTTTTTAAGTAAATCAAGGGCTTCTTGGGTGGTTTTAAAATATTGCCAATCAATAGACTTTTCTGCACCAATAGCCGTTTTTCTTATTTCCTTATGCGGTGGAGTGCCTGTAATTCCGCATAAATATATACTTTCAACAGAAAAGGCATCTGCTGTTCTAAAAATACTACCCACATTGTACAAGCTTCGAACATTGTCTAGCACCAAAACTACTTTGTGCTTGGGCTTTTCTTTAAATTCATCTACGGAAAGCCTGTTGAGTTCTGATGTTTTTAGTTTGTGCATGGATTAGGAAATAGGTAAATATTTAGCAAGGCAAATATACTTTTTTTAATTATTCCAATTGAAAGAATCATTCAAATTATGCATCCCTTTTAAAATGGATGACTTTGGTTTATGAGTATTCCATTTCAGGTACCACCTCATCAATAAAACATAAAAAAACCCATTTTCTTAACATTCATTAATAAAACCCCATATATCTTTCGATTACGTGTATTTTTGCACCTCTTAGCAAGAACCAAGCAAAATGGCAAAAACAGACATCATACTCAAAAAAGGAAAAGATAAATCAGCATTAAGAAGACACCCATGGATATTTTCTGGAGCTATTCATAGAATTGATGAAACCATAAAGGATGGAGATTTAGCGGCTGTTGTTAGCAGTGACGATACGCTAATTGGTTGGGGACATTATCAAGCAAAAGGAAGCATTTCTGTAAGAATGATTCATTACGGAGAAAACAAGCCCGACCAAGATTTTTGGAATGAGAAAATTGCTGATGCATACCGTTTAAGAGAAAGCCTGCCCTTTTTCCTCAACAAAAATGCCAATGCCTACCGTTTAATTCATGGTGAGGGAGATGGATTGCCAGGATTGGTAATAGATGTGTATGGCGAAAATATTGTGGTGCAATGTCATTCTTTGGGAATGTCTTTGAGTGCTGAAAATATTGGATTAGCCTTACAAAATCAGTTTAAAAAGTCGGTTAAAAACATTTATTTAAGAGAAGCACACTCAAAAGAAGAAAAACACGGACACTATCTATTGAGAGAAAATGATCAAACAGAATGCCTTGTACAGGAATACGATTGCACTTTTAGTGTTAATTGGGAGGAAGGACAAAAAACAGGGTTTTTCATTGACCAAAGAGAAAACAGGCGCATTGTAGCCTCTTATTGTGAAGGTAAAAAAGTGCTCAATGCCTTTTCATACACGGGAGGTTTTAGTATAGCCGCTTTAAAAAATGGCGCAAAAAATGTTACTTCTGTTGACATATCTGCCAAAGCCACTGAACTTGCTAACGAAAATGCTACACTCAACAATTGCGCTGAAAATCATGAAGCAATTACTGCGGATGTACTATCATACCTCTCTGATCTAAAGGAAGATTTTGATGTCATTATTTTAGACCCTCCTGCCTTTGCTAAGCACCAAAGTTCCAAACACAAGGCAATTCAAGCCTATCGCAGGATTAACCAAGAAGCCATTGCACGCATACCCAAAGGTGGTTTTTTATTTACCTTTAGTTGTTCGCAGGTGATTGACAAAATAACTTTTGAAGGAATTGTGCGCTCCGCAGCAATCAATTTGGGCAGAGAAGTAAAAATTATTGAACGACTAGGACAACCTCAAGATCATCCCATTTCCATTTTTCATCCAGAAGGAGATTATTTAAAAGGATTGGCACTTTACGTTTGCTAGGATAATGTTGAATGCTTAATTGTTAATGTTTAATGAGTTCATCAAAAAAAACGTTATCCTCAATTAAAAATTCAAAATCCAACATTAAAAATTAAAGCTGAAAACTACCCCTCTTGAGAACTTGTTAATCGGTTTTGAGAGGATAGCAGTAAATTGCGCATTGTTTTTAATCCCATGAGTATCAAAAAGCCTTACGCAGAAACCCCTCTAATGAAGCAATATTACACCATCAAGGCTAAACACCCGGGTGCTTTATTGTTGTTTAGGGTAGGTGATTTTTACGAGACTTTTGGTGAAGACGCCATTACGGCTTCCAAAATTTTGGGAATTGTGCTTACCAAACGAGCCAATGGTTCTGCCAGACATGTTGAATTGGCAGGTTTTCCGCATCACAGTTTAGATACTTATTTACCAAAATTAGTAAGGGCTGGGCAAAGGGTAGCGATTTGTGACCAATTGGAAGACCCCAAACTAACAAAGACCATTGTAAAAAGAGGGGTTACTGAACTGGTTACTCCCGGTGTTTCTTACAATGACAATGTTTTGGAAGCTGGTAAAAGCAATTTTTTGGCAGCCATTCATTATGAAAAAGACCAACAAGGAATTGCTTTTTTAGATATTTCTACTGGAGAATTTTGGGTTGAGCAGGGAACTGAAACTCATATTTCTAAGTTATTAGGCCTCTTAAAACCGGCCGAGGTTATTGTTAGCAAAGAGCAACACCGCACCTTTGAAGAAAAATACAAGGACAAATATTTATGTGAATATCTGGACGAATGGATATTTCAATACGATTATGCCTTTGAAAAACTCAATGCTCATTTTAAAACCACTACCCTCAAAGGTTTTGGCGTAGATAATATGCCTTTGGCAATTATTGCCGCAAGTGCTTGCCTTGAGTATTTAGCACAAACACATCATAAAGAAACGGGACACATCAATGGCATTGCCCGTTTGGCGCAAGACAATTACCTATGGATAGATGAATATACTGCCCGAAATTTAGAGCTCCTTTACTCAACCGCACCTGAAGGGAAATCGCTCATTAGCATTCTGGATAGAACCAAAACTCCTATGGGCAGTCGTTTATTGCAAAAATGGATTGTCATGCCCCTAAAGGATGTCAAGAAAATAAACGCCCGCTTGGATATTGTTTCCTTGTTTACCACAGACAATATATTGAATGACGAACTGAATGATTTGTTAAGTGGAGTGGGCGATTTGGAGCGTCTAATTTCAAAAGTGGCTTTAAAAAGAGTAGGACCTCGAGAAATTAAACAATTAGAAAAATCATTATTTCATTGTGGGCAGATAAAAGCCTTGTTACAAAGCAAGGATACCTTTAAGCAATTAGCACAAACCTTGGCAGACACAGAAAGCATTGTCACTGAAATTGCTACCGTGATAGAAGACGAGCCACCTACCGCTGCTGGCAAAGGAGGAACTTTCAAATTGGGTTACAACACGGAATTGGACGAGTTGATGGCACTTTCCAGCACAGGCAAAGGTTTTCTAAAGAAACTTAGAGAAAGAGAAACTGCAAACACGGGAATCAGTTCTTTAAAGATAGGGTTTAACAATGTTTTCGGATACTATTTAGAAGTAACGCATGCCCACAAAGACAAAGTGCCAACTGAGTGGATTAGAAAACAAACTTTGGTCAATGCAGAACGCTATATTACTCCTGAACTAAAGGAATATGAAGAAAAAATACTAAAAGCAGAGTCGCAGATTGAAACCTTAGAAATTAGTTTATTTGAAGCTTTTGTTGAAAAACTACAAGCACATATTTCAGCAATAATGGCGAATGCTCATGGCTTGGCTCAAATAGATGTGTTGAGCAATTTTGCACGGATAGCACAGCTCAATCATTATTGCAAACCAACTATTGACGACAGTTACAGCCTAGATTTAGTAGATTGCAGACATCCTGTAATTGAACAAAACATGTTATCAACCGATGAATATATTCCTAACAGTATTCAACTGGATAATGCCAACCAAAGAATGATTATTCTTACGGGGCCTAACATGAGTGGTAAAAGTGCAGTGCTAAGGCAAACGGCTTTGGCAGCAATTATGGCTCAGATGGGCTGTTTTGTTGCGGCAAAATCTGCCCACATTGGCTTGGTTGACAAAGTATTTACAAGGGTTGGTGCGAGTGACAACCTTTCTTTAGGGGAAAGTACGTTTATGGTGGAGATGATTGAAACTGCCAGTATTTTGAACAATGTATCTAACCGCAGTTTGATTATTTTGGATGAAATTGGCAGGGGAACAGCCACATTTGATGGCATCAGCTTGGCATGGAGCATTGCAGAGTTTTTGGTTAACCATCCAGAAAAGCCCAAAACCCTTTTTGCCACCCATTATCATGAACTGAATGAGTTGCATACCAAAAATGAGGGTATCGCCAATTATCATGTTTCTATAAAGGAATACAAAGACAAAATTATTTTCCTGAGAAAACTCAAAGAAGGCGGCACGGAAAGCAGTTTTGGAATACATGTCGCTAAAATGGCGGGAGTGCCTCTAGCAGTCCTCAAAAGGGCAGAACTAATTTTAAACGAATTAGAAAAAAACCGTGCTTCCATAAGTGGTAAAGATACGCTGCAACAAATTCCTAAGTCTAGTTTTCAGATGAATATGTTTCAGATAGATGATCCTGTGATGGGAAAAATAAGGCAAATCTTGGAATCGCAGGATGTTAACAGACTTTCACCCGTTGAGGCTTTGCTTATTTTAGCAGAAATGAAAGAGGTTTTGGAACAAAATTAACAAGGGGTCATGACCCTTTGTCGGTTACAAAAACCTACTTACTATTTCTTACTCTCGGTAGTTTAGCGCAGCGTTCTACCGATTTAATACAGAAGGGAGTCTCTGACTGCAATAAATCTTGTTAATAATTACCCATTCAACAACCCTATTCAATTGCCAAAATTAGTTTCCTAATCATATCATAAGCCGCATTGCTTGTTCGTTCTATCACACGTTGCCTGTCTCCATGAAAAAGGTATCGTTTAATAATGGTTTGAATACCATCGCTCACTCCAATATAAACAGTACCCACAGGCTTTTCTTCTGTACCACCGCTTGGTCCTGCTATCCCACTAATTCCAATTCCATAATCTGATCTAAATTTGATACGCACTTTCTCACACATATATTTTACAGTCTCCTCACTTACAGCACCCTTTTCTAGTAAAACATCCTCTGGCACTCCAAGTTCTGTAGTTTTGATATCATAATCATAAGCCACTAAACTTCCTTTAAAAACTGCACTTGCCCCTGCTAGTTCTGTTAACTGATGTGCCACATAACCACCAGAGCAACTCTCTGCCATCGTAATAGTTTTGCCCTCATTATTGAGCAGTTCAAAAACACATTCAGCTGGACTTTTATCTGACTCTGACAACACCACTTTTTTTCCTAAAAATGAGATAATTTCGGTCATCAAAGTATCTACTTCCAGTTTCAACCCAGTTTCACCTATTGCAGAAAGCCTAAATCTTACTACGCTTAAACTAGGCAAGTAGGCTGGTTTGATATACGGTGGCAACTTACTTAATATGGGCGCTAACTGAATAGCCAACAAACTTTCAGGAACATTGATGGTGGTAATGGTATTGTGATAAACCTTGCCCATATTAAAACTTTTTCTTATCAAGGGGATCAGTTCTTCATCTACTATAGTTTTCATCTCATACGGCACACCGGGCATAGAAGCCAACCATTTTCCTTCCTTTTTAAACAGCATACCGGGTGCTGTACCTTGTCTATTGAATAATATTTCGCAATTGTTGGGTAAAAAAGCCTGTTGCTCATTAATAGAAAGCAAATTCCTGCGTCTAGCAGCAAAAATTGACTTTAAATGTTCCATGGCCATTTCATTTAAAACCAAGGGGGCATTAAAATATTCAGCTAAGGCTTGTCTGGTAATGTCATCCTGAGTTGGCCCTAATCCACCGGTCATTAAAATTAAATCTGCCCTAGTAAAAGCCAAATCCAACGCTGATTTGATGGCATCTGCCTCATCAGCAATAGACTGAATATTTTTTATGGAAATGCCCTCTTTATTTAAAACTTGGGCAATCCACGCTGAATTGGTATCAACGATTTGTCCAATTAAAATTTCATCTCCTATGGTAATTATTTCTGCTATCAAGTGTATTTTTGTAAAATGAATGGAACGTTATTTGCAAATGCAAAGAAACTAATTTTAGTTTGAGTATTTTATTCAAAACAATATTAACCTATGAAAAATTTTAAATTAACATCCCTAATTTTCATCCCAACCCTTTTACTATCTATGCTATTCTCTAGTTGTCAAGATGTAAATTTAGACCCAGAATTAAGCGAAAGTGAAATTGTAGAGGGTCTAAAATCTGCTTTAAAAGTGGGCACGGACTCATCCGTAAGCACTTTAAATCTACAGGACGGCTATTATGGAGACAATTTAGTGAAAATTTTATTGCCCGAAGAGGCTGGAGTTATCGTTAAAAATATTGCTCTGATTCCTGGAGGGGATTTATTGTTAGAAGAAACGATTAAAGCTATCAACCGCAGTGCAGAAGATGCCGCAAAAGAGGCAACTCCAATTTTTGTTGATGCCATTACAAGCATCACTATTGATGATGGAAAATCTATCTTAAAAGGTGCTGACGATGCGGCAACTGTTTATCTAAAAACAAAAACCTTTACTAATTTGCATGATAAGTTTCAACCAAAAATTAATACTAGCCTAAGCAAAGAACTTATACCGGGTGTAAGTGCGCAAAGCAGCTACGCCAGTTTAATAAACAAATACAATGTGGCAGCCAACAGCAGTTTTGGACTTTTAAAACCCATTGTCGGCAACTCATTAAGTGAGCATGCCACTCAAAAAGGATTGGACGGTCTTTTCTTGAAAGTAGCATTGGAAGAAGGCAAAATTCGAAATGATATTTCTCACAGGGTAAATGATATTTTGAAAAAAGTATTTGGCCATTGAAAGCACAGAGTTTAGCTGCCCTTAAAAAAGCATTATCCCATCGCTCAGAGGAAGATATTTTAGAAATATGCCTCAAACTTATTAAGCTTAAAAAAGAGAACAAAGAACTACTCAGTTACCTTCTTTTTTATGATGATGAGCAGGTGTTTATTGAAGATATTAAAACCTCCATTGATGAACAGTTTGAGCTGATAAACACCAGTCATGCTTACTACATTAGAAAAAGTTCGCGCAAAATACTCAATACCATTAAACGGTATGTGAAGTATAGCAAAAACAAGCAAACGGAGATAGAATTATTGCTGTATTTTATAGAGAAACTGAATAGCTTAAGCTCAAGGCAATTGAGCAATACGCGCATGCAAAATATGTTGCAGCAAACCATAAAAAGTATTGAAAAAGCCATAGAAGGTTTGCACCCAGATTTACAGTATGATTACCATAAAATTTTAGAAGGGTTAAGTTGAAATATTTATTATCCTGATTTTCGGATAGGGAAATTTATGTCAGTTTGAGTAATCTGCCTTAGCGGATTGTATCGAAAACAAGCAAATTTTCTGCTAACTTCACATTTCGATACATTTTTTGAGGACAAAAAATACTCTATTTGACTGCGATTAAAACAAATATGATTATTTCTTGGAATCAAGCGACTTTATCAACTCCAAGGCAGCCATCCTACCACTAATGATGGCAGGAGGAACACCAGGACCAGGAACGGTTAATTGACCCGCAAAAAACAAATTATTGGCTTTGGATGAGCGCATTTTGGGTTTTAAAAAAGCGGTTTGTTTTAAGGTATTTGCCAAACCGTAAGCATTGCCTTTATAACTGTGATAATCCGCTTTAAAATCATCCAAGCAATAACTTCTGTTTACCACAATATCATTCCTGAAATCAACCCCTGACCGTTCAACAATGCGGTCTATAAAAGTATCCAAATAGGTTTGATGCAATGCCTTGTCATCTTTCATACCGGCTGCAATAGGCATCAACAAAAACAGGTTCTCACAGTTAGGTGGTGCGCAAGTATTATCGGTTTTACTGCTTAAACTGGCATAAAACAAAGGATTGCTTGGCCATTGCGGTTGCTCATAAATCTCTTTGGCATGTTTTTCAAAAGAAGTGTCAAAAAATAAATTGTGATGCAGCAGGTTGGGTAAGATCTTATTAACCCCTAAGTAAAATAGCAAGGAAGAAGGGCTCATCACTCTGCTTTCCCAATATTTGCTGTCGTATTTCCTAAATTGAGGATCCAAAATATTTTGCTCTAAATGCTGATAATCTGCGGCTATTACCAATCCATCGCATTGATAAACGGCATTTTCAGTTTCAACAGTCGTAATTTTTTTGTTTGAACCCGTTATCAATTTCACCTCGCTATTGTAGCAAATATTAACACCCACAGACTTTGCCACATTCTCAAATGCTTTAGAAATTTGGTGCATTCCACCCATAGGAAACCAAGTGCCGAGTGTTAAATCTGCATGATTCATCATGGAATACAATGCTGGGGTATTGGCAGGAGTAGCACCCAAAAACAATACCGGAAACTCTAAAATGGCCACCAAGTTTGGATGTTTAAATTTACTCCTTACTTCTTTTTGAAGGGAACTAAATAGCTGCAAACTCATTGATTTTATAATTACTTTTAAATCAAAGAAATCAAAAATACTGTCTGATATTCTGTTAACATAATCAGCCATTGCGGTGGTGTATTTGTACTCCGCAGCTTTTAAAAATGCTTTCAATTTGCTGGCACTGCCGGTTTCCCATTGCTCAAACAAGGCATATAGCTCCTCTTTGTTTGCGGGAATATCTGCAGATTCGCCATTATCAAAAAAAACACGATAAGCGGGGTTTAATCTTTTGAGCTCATAAAAATCTTTTGTTTCAAAGCCAAAATCTTGATAAAATTGCTCAAAAACTTCGGGCATCCAATACCAACTGGGCCCCATATCAAAAATGTACCCATCTTTTTCCCAAGTACGGCATCTGCCACCGGGTTGATCATTTTTTTCTAATAAGGTAACTTTGTTCCCCTTTTTGGCTAGGTAAGATGCGGCTGTAAGCCCAGCAAATCCTGCACCGATAACGATGATATTTTTTGACATTATTTATTGTTGTATTTGGCTAAGTACTTTTTGGGAACAAATAAAAACCCAAATGCCTCTGCCCCATCTTTGGAAGTGGTTTTATGATGAATTTTATGAGCAAAGCGCATGGCTTTAAAATATAAGGAATTGGTGTTTTTGAATAGTTTTAAGCGCTGATGCACAAAAACATCATGCACTAAAAAATATGCCAAGCCATACAAAGAGACTCCTAAGCCTAAATAAAACCGATAATCCATTTCAAAAGACCCAAAAACAATAAGAGAAACGCCTATGCTACCAAAAACGAGGGCAAATAAATCATTGCGCTCAAAAATGCCATGCCTTGGTGTGTGATGAGACTTGTGCCAGGACCATAAAAAACCGTGCATGATATATTTATGCGTAAACCATGCAACGCCCTCCATAAAACAAAAGGCAAAAATTATCAATAATAGATTGACCCACCACATTGGGCAAAGATAAGGGGAACAAGGTAAAGATTGGATATGAGGGTTGATTTTTATTGGAGCTAATGGTTTTAGAGTAAAGCACCTTGTAAAAGAATGAACACATTGTAAATTTCATGCTTTTTATCTAATTTTACAGTGTCCAGAAAGTGGGTATATGAAAAATAGATTTGAAAAGGATTTGGTCTGGTGCTTTAGAAAAATAAAAGATTTCCGTAATGAAAGAGCATACAAAATAACCAATAATATCGAAGATATAAAGGGTTCAATCGCATCTCTTTCAGTCAACGAAAATGGGCGCTTACAATGCAAAGTTTTTTTTAGAAAAACTACTTGGAATAGAATATAATAACAATCCAGAAAAATTTGGATTTAAAGGAGATATAGAACTTGAATGTAGTGGAATATCAGCCTATATCGAAAAAATACTGTTTCTAAAATGTAATTTAATATTAGCAGTCCACAAACGCATACATTAACACTAAGTCATTTTCAATGGGGAAATGCTATCAACTTTAAACATGTGAAAATTAAGTTGGTTATACCAATCACTTTGGACATCGATTTATCTCCATTTCAATCCACAAGCCTGAAGGTAGGAAATTCAACATTATTTCATGGTTTAATAGAAGTAACTATTGGGACGCATGATTTTCATATTTTTAAACATCATAATAGTGATACTGATGAAAGGTTTCTATTTATAGAGTCATTAGGCAATTTGGATTTAGATGAGTTTAAGAAATACTCAGATGCCGTTATCCTTGCATTAGGATTTACTACAGGGAAATTGTTTTTAGAAGAGTATTATTATATGGTTCTAAATAATGAAGAATATTTAAATGCAGAATTTGTTTCCTATGAATACAAGGGTGAATCAATATGTTCAAACTCTTCAATACTAGATCCGTTTGGATTTACAAACTACATTCAAAGGTTACCTAATTACGAATCCGAATTAAAGCATATTAATCCTCAAATGTCTACTTTAGTATTATCATTATTAATTTCTCAATTATTAAAAAATAAAGTTTTTGCAAGGAGTTGTTCACTTGTTGTTGAAGGGAATAATTGTCATCATAAATTGTTAAAAGCTGGCATATATTCAATTGCAATTGAAACTATAACACAATTAATATATGAAGAAAATGAGCAAAAAGTGAATCCAATTCCAGATCAGGCTCTGGCTAAGGAAGTACGCAAGAAATTACAAAATTGCTTAATGACTTTTGACGATTTGATAAGTACTTACGGGAAAACTATACTATCCGCCAAAATTCAGGATATCAATAAACCAACAAATTTGAAAAAATTAACAAAACCATTTGAAATTTATGGAATTAAACTAGATGCTCATTCCCTTGAAATTTTAGGGCATCGCAATAAGTTTCTACATAGTTTATCTCCCACAAATAGCAATCAAGACGATTTGGAGTTAATCTATATTGCTTTGAAACTACGATTTATGCTAAATTCTTTAATTTTGAAATATATTGGGTATTCAGGTCATCTTGTAAATAATTCTGCATGGCTCAGTAAAGATTATAGTGTTGGGGAACTAGACCATCCATTTAAATTGATTTAAGTATTAATTTTCGCTCATCGCTCTAGGGGTTATTCTCATTTTAATCCTTAGTTGACTCACGCTCACGTTTCACTTGGAGCAGCATTCTAAGAAACACTTTCAGAAAAGAGTCTCAGACTCACCCATAATAAAACTACACTTTCAAACAACCCCTAAAAGCCCTTGCTGCATAATAAGATTGCGCACCATTGTGATAAACGAACACTTGCCCATAGCGGTAATCTCCAAAAATGGCACCGCCATGCTTTCTAATTTCAGCAGGGGTTTTAAGCCAACTGGAGGTTTTGGTATCAAACTTCCCCAATTTTTGTAAATGCCAATATTGCGCTTCATCCAAAACGTCAATGCCCATTGCTGCTGCCATCTCTATTGAATTATTATCCGGCCTGTGCTCTTTTCTTGCCTCCCAGCCTGCCTTATCATAACACACACTTCTGCGCCCTTTGGGGCTTTCTGCAGCACAATCAAAAAACAGATACGCTCCCGTTTTTTCATCAAGCCCAACAACATCTGGCTCTCCATCTGTATTTTCCATTTCATTAAGCGACCATAATTTGCTGGCACTTAACTTTTTTTCTACCACAGCCCAATCAATTCCTTGATGGCGGTTCATATTATTTTCAAAACGTGCTTTCAATGTGGTTAACAATGCTGATTTTTCCTTTTCTGAAATTTCCTTTTCCATTGGTTTATTATATTTTAGAGCTTACAATTTGAGCGTAAGCCAATTTTTGATCAATTGTTTGCCCTGCAAAGTTAAAAAAGATTCAGGATGAAACTGCAAACCTGTGATGTTATAATGCTTGTGCTGCAAGCCCATTATTACATTTTGCGCAGTGGCAATTACTTCTAATTCTGTTTTTTCAACACCCTCCCGAGCCACTGCCCAACTGTGGTAAAGTGCTGCTTGAAACGGATTTCCTATATGCTCAAACAGTGGGTGATTGTTATGCTCCACCGCTATTTGAACTCCATGTTTTAAAGTACCCAAATTAAACAGTTGGGCTCCAAAAAAGGTGGCAATGCTTTGATGTCCCAAACAAATGCCCAAAATGGGTTTTTGTATGCCCTGTTTTATGCCAAACTCCTCAATAACCCGATGCATGAGTGGTCTTTCTTGTGGCAATCCTGGTCCTGGAGAAAAAATATAGGCATCTGCCAAAGGGATTTCACCTGTAAAATTTGGCGCTAAAACCTGTGGTTCATCAACGTTTAATTGCCTTAACAATTCCACAAAATTGTAAGTAAATGAATCATTGTTGTCCAAAAGTACAATTTTCGGGTTGTTTTGCATTTTATTTGTGCAATAATAATGAAAGCTAAGGGTTTTGACTTAATGAATGAATGGGGAGCGAAAAAAATTCCCTTTTTGTTTTTTATTAATTATGAAAAAACAGCGTTTGTCATTCAAAAACTGGACAGTTTGGATGGTGATGAAATCCTTTTTAGTTTTGGTGAGTGCAAACATCATTTTAGCCATCCAACATTAAAAACCGCACCAATTTTACAAGCGAATCCTTTACCTTATGCACAATACCAAAAAAAGTTTGATGCTGTTAAGCAAGCTTTGCAAAAGGGCGACAGCTATTTATTAAACCTCACCTGTGCTACCCCCATAACCTGTAATTTAAGTTTGGATGATATTTATTACAATTCTACTGCGCTATTCAAAGCGAGGTTAAAAAACAATTGGGTTTTCTTTTCGCCTGAAAGGTTTGTGAGTATTGAGAACAATAAGTTGAGCACTTTCCCTATGAAAGGCACCATTGATGCCGCCATACCCAATGCCCCGAAGCTGATTATGGAAGATGAAAAAGAGCGTTGCGAGCACAATACTATTGTGGATTTGTTGCGCAACGACATCAGTATGGTGGGTTACAACACCCTAGTAGAAAAGTATCGTTTCCTTTCTGAAATCCAAACGACAGAACGGAAGCTTTTGCAGGTTTCATCAGAAATTACTGCTGAGATGAATGCAAACTGGCATTCAGAAATTGGGACTATTTTAGAAAAACTATTACCAGCTGGATCTATTTGTGGGGCACCCAAACCCAAAACCTGCCAACTTATAAAGGCCATTGAAAACTATGACCGAGGATTTTATACGGGTGTTGCTGGGGTTTATGATGGCGAATCACTTCACTCTTGCGTAATGATTAGGTTTATAGAACAAACCGACCAAGGTTTAGTGTTTAAAAGTGGCGGGGGCATTCATCACTTAAGCAAAATGGAAGATGAATACCATGAAATGAATAAGAAAATTTATCTTTCTTTCTAAAACGGTAGGTTAATTAAACCCTTTTGGCGGCAGCCGCGTTCGCAAGACCCAAAATGTCTCTATCAAACAAATACAAACCACTTTTATCATCACCAATCATTTCTAATTTGTCATTGATATTTCTGGCTAAACGCTCTTCTTCTATTTGCTCACTTACATACCATTGCAAGAAATTGTGTGTTGCATAATCTTTCTCTTTCAAAGACAAATCTACCAACTCATTGATGCTATCACTAACGGCAATTTCATGCTTTAATAAGTCTCTAAACGCATGACCCACCGATGGGAAGGTGGCAATCGGCTTTTCAAAAGATGGGATAGCTGCAAAACCACCTCTTTCGTTGATGTAGTGAATCAATTTAAGCATGTGGGCACGTTCTTCATCTGAATGTAAATAGAAAAAATCTGTAACACCTTCTAAACCAGGCTGTATTTCTGCCCAGCTTGCCATTGCCAGGTAAATATTAGAAGACTGTCCTTCCATTTTTACTTGCTCATTGAGCGCATCTTTCATTTTTTCACTTAACATACTGCAAAATATCAATTATTACAGCAATAAAACAAGTGCAAGGGGTTAATTTCGATGGGAAAATAAAATTTAGAATTGAAATAAATAAGACCCTTAACCGACAGTGTCATTTTCATTTTCATCAATCAATGGTTCATGAAAACTGTGCTCTATCAAAACAGCATCAAAATCGTCTGCTGTAGGCTTGCCCCCACTCGCTATTATGCCCACTATCATGGTAATATTAGTACTCAAAACAACAAACATCAACAGTGCCATATTCACTTCGGGTAATTTTAACTCATCGGGTATCATAAAGTAGAGCAAAACCGTAATTAAACCCCTGGGAGAAATAAAAACCTCTGGAAAAATAGTTTTCTTATTTTTACTAAACAGAAACAAAAACAGAAACCGACAGAATAAAATACCTGCAAATAGTAAGGTTCCGTTGAAGAGTACTTCCCATTTAAACAATTCTTTAATATCAATGATATAGCCAAATATTAAAAAGAAAAATGTCTTTATTAAAAAGGCACTCTCATAGGTTATTTGATGCATTCTCTCAAAGTCTTCATCATACCGATCATACTTTAAATAGCGGTTAAAAATGCCAAAATTAAACTTGTGTAGGTTTCTTAATAATAGCCCAAAAACTAAGATAATTAATAAGGTGGAGAGGTGAAAAACTTTGCCCAAAGAAAATACAAAAATTAAGATAGCGATAATTAAGAAAAATTTTATTTTATGGCGCAAGCGGCTTAAAACAAAGACAAGGATAAAGCTACATACCACTGCAAGAAAAACGAGGAGCAACATATTCCAACCGAGGTTTACGAACGATACAATTTTTATATCTCTATTGATGATAAAGAAATTGAATAAAATAATACCCAAAATATCAGAGAACGAACTTTCATAAATAATAAACTCCTTACTCTCTTGCTGCAACTTCATTACCGAGGGTATGGCAATGGCAGAACTAATAATTGAGAATGGTAAGGCATTGAGCACACATTGATAAAAGTCTTGGATGGTAATTAAATGAAAAATTAACCCGAGAACCAAGTTGGTAAAAATCAAAATAACCAATGCAGACACAAACGCCCATGCGGTAAGCGGCAATTTCTTTCGGCTCACCTCCAAATCCAAGGCACCCTCAAAAACAATCAATATCAAGCCAATATTGCCAATAATGGGAATAATTTTGTCAAAGTTAACAATGGGATAACCAAAATATTCACATAGCTGACGGATACCAATACCCGTTGCTACTAAAAGCATAACAGAAGGAATATTGATTTTGTGTGCTACTAAATCTAAAAAGTAGGACAACATAACCAAAAGGCTCATGAGTGTCAAAATTTGATAAACATCCATTTTGCACAAAAATATGTTAATTTATTGAGGTGATAATATGCAATATTAAAAAAATGCAAAGATTTAAATATTATGCCTAATTGAGGCACAATATTTGTACTTTTGCGGTTTATAAAATTAGCTACAAAAATGGCACGCAAAGTAAACAATAACAACACAATTTTAGTTCCCATAGATTTTTCTGACACCGCAATCAACGCTTTAAACCATGCGATAGTAATTGCCAAAAAATACGACAATGAAATCACCCTTTTGCATATTGAAGATGAAGCTACTGAGGCAGGAGACCAATTAGTAAAATTAGCCAGTGATTTAAGCAAAGAAAATAATATTAGCATCAACACTTTGTTGAAAAGCGGCAAAATTGCCAATGTAATCAATGAGGTGGCCGAAGCAGGAAACTATGATAGTATCATGATGGGTAGCAATGGTTCTTCTGGTATTCAATTATTTATGGGCAGCAATGCGTCTAAAGTAATCAGATCAACTACTGTTCCTGTAATTGTTGTAAAAGAAAGAACCATTTTGGATGGTTACAAAAAAATTGTGATGCCTGTTGATTTAACCATAGAATCTAAGCAAAAAGTTAGCTGGGCCGTGCATTTGGCACAAAAATTTAACTCTACCATTCATGTTATTTACGAAGAAGAGAACGATGAGTATTTTCAACGCAATATCAAAGCAAGTATCAATCAAGTGGCAGCTATTTTGAAGGAAAATAATGTTGAACATACTTTGATGAAGTTAGATGACAAAACTTACCCTGGCAAGTTGTTTGAAGACACTTTGCAATATGCAGAAAAAATCGATGCCGACTTGATTTTAATCATGACGCAACCAGAAGGAAACATTTTAGACTTTGTGATTGGAAGCAACGCTCAATACATTGTAAACAAAAGCGAAAAAGTGGCGGTAATGGTTGTTCAACCAAGCGCAACAGGTTTTAGTTTTGACTTTGTAGGGTAAAAACTAGGTTTACAATCCTCTTCTTTTTGATTCCTTTCATAGAATAGGTAGTATTATTTTAAACAAAACATGCTACTTTTGTGTTATTAATATATTGACTAATACGCTATAAAATTATGACAAAAATTAACACAAACAACACTATTTTAGTACCCATTGATTTTTCTGAAATATCGTTAAATGCACTAAAACATGCCCTTGAGGTTGCTAAGAAATACCAACACGATATTACACTTTTACATATTGAGGGTAAAACTGAAAATGCAGACAATGAATTGATAGCGTTAGCAAAAAGCAATAGTGTTGCAGGCAGTGTACGTATAAATACCTTAATGAAAGAAGGTAAGGTAGCAGAAACTATTCACAATGTAGCAGAAAATGACCATTATGAAATGATTGCAATGGGTAGCCACGGTGCATCAGGCTGGAAAAGCCTAATGGGCAGTAACGCTTCTAAAGTACTTAAAAGTGCAACATGTCCTGTAATGGTGGTTAAAGAAAACACGCCATTTACAGCGTATAAAAATATTGTTATGCCCATAGATTTATCCATTGAATCTAAGCAAAAAGTTAACTGGGCAATCCATTTAGCTCAAAAATTTGATGCTACCATACACATAATCTATGAAGAGCAAAGTGATGAATATCTACAAATCGGGATTAAAGGCAACATAAACCAGGTGGCTGATGTTTTGAAAGATAACAATGTTAAATATGACTTACACCAAATGGACAAAAAAACCTATCCTGGAAAGTTGTACGAAGATGCTTTACAATATGCCGATGCTACGCAAGCAGATTTGGTATTAGTGGTTTCTCACCCAGAAGACAAAATATTGGATTATGTATTTAACAGTGAAGCCGAAAAAATTGTCAATAAAAGCAAGCGTGTAACAGTGATGGTTGTAAACCCTAGCCAAATTGGTTATACAGTTGGGTCACCTACTTTTACGGGGGAGTAATTAATAAAAGAATTTATTTTGTGCGGAAAGGTTTGCTGCTCTGTTTTTGTGTTCCGTAATATAAATTAATCGGGAGGAGTGCGGCAAACGCTGTATTGCAAACTACGGGTCAATTAATTATGAAAAGGAGCGCTGTAAAACGTTTTATTCAAATAGTTCTGTGTATTTTCTAAATAAATAAATTTTTCCTCTTTTCGCTCCAGTTGTTTCAGTTAGTATTTCAAGTTTTTCTAAATCATCTATTAGTTTATAAACTGATGGAAATGAAAGGTTTGTTAACTCTTTTACTTTTTTAGCTGCTATGATTGGTTTTTGATATAAATAATTTAAAATAAGTTGAGCATTGTGAGATCTGCTGCCCAATATTTGAATTTTTGTTTCAACCTCCTTTTCTAACTTTAAAATACTGTCAAATGTGCTTATGCTATTTTTTGCAGTTTCGATAACTCCAACCAAGAAAAATTTAAACCATTGTGTTAAATCATCCTTTTCTCTAACCTTTGTAAGGTTGTCATAATATAAAATTCTATTCCTTTCAAAAAAGTCTGAAAGGTATAAGATAGGTTTTTTAAGTATTCCTTTTTCTACTAAATATAAAGTAATCATTAATCTACCTACTCTTCCATTTCCATCTAAAAATGGGTGGATTGTTTCAAATTGATAATGGATTAATGCTATTTTAAGTAAATCAGGGAAAAACGACTCAGAATTATGTGCGAAATTTTCTAAATCTCCCATATATTCATTGATACTTGAGTGAATGGGTGGGATAAAAGTAGCATCATAGATACCTGCTCCCCCTATCCAATTTTGACTACTCCTAAATGCTCCAGGAAGTTTGTGTTTCCCTCTAACACCTTGTAATAGTATTTTATGAGTTTCTCTGATCAATCTTGATGAAAAGGGTAGTTTTTCCAGATTTTTTATTGCAGCGTTTAAAGCTGCTATATAATTCTGAACTTCTTCCCAATCGTCTTTTTTTTCGTCATTTACATCTTCTTTATCTAATAGCGCATCCTCAATATTAGTTTTGGTTCCTTCTATTTTACTTGATAGAGTCGCTTCTTTTAATACGTGCATACTTATAAATAAGTCAATATTTGGAATATATTCAGAATACATATCTAGTCTTCCGAGTTGCCTGTCAGCTTGACTCAAAAGGTTTAATACTTCCATATCCTCAATTCCCCATTTTTGATTTATCTTATTGGGTTGAAAGCTTTTGTAAGTTCCTTGATTTATGCGATTTCCAGCTTTGAATGTTTTCATTATTTGTTTAGATAAAAACTTTATCAAAGGTAGCCCTTATTTAATAATTAGGCAAATAAATTAAATAGAGATAATTTCTAGTTAAGATTATAAGAATAAACTTAATTAACGAATGGGCTTATTTTATGTTATACCGTACTGAAACCTCTATGAAATCGCAATAAGAATTGTGACAGGGAGCAGATACCAAAATTTTACAAATGTGAGTTTCTAAATCTACCTATTTTTGTTTTACATAGACTAATTTCTATATGCCTTCGTATAGAATGCAGTGTTAAACTATGAAGAGTAGGACTTTAATGGTTCAGGGTCTCGTTACGTAGAGCTTTAAGTGGAGACAATGTTGGTGATATTTAACATGTATTATTCCCTCAATTCTACCTTATAACGATTTTTATCTTTATCTATCACCCAAAGAGTAGTTCCATTAAGATGAGATATACCATCATATTCAAAAGGTATAAATATTTCATTTTTGTCATTAACAACACCAAATTTTTTGTTTTTCTCTACAACCCACAGCTTAACCAAAGGTCTATTCCAATGTCCTAAAAAACGAATAGAATCATAATCATAGGGAACAAGCGTTTTGTTCTCGAAATCAACAATGCCCCACTTCCCTTTTTTCTTAACTTGAAGAATATCCCTTTCTTGTTTGTAGTGCATATTATATCTAATTTCTTCATATTTAGAAGTTAGAATATTCTTTCCGGAAAAATCTATTACGCCCGGTTTCCCAGAGAGAGAATAGATTAAATACTTAAGATTGTACTGAACAGCTTCCAGTTTTTCATACTTAAAATCTATCAAAACACGAAAAGCTGTGTCAATCACACCGTATTGATTATTTTTGTTTTTGGCAATGATTTTATTGTTATGAAACAAAATTTCGTCATACATATCAGGTGTATTATCAAGCTCAAACTTCTTTTGCTCAAAAATAGTTTTGTTTCTATCAAAAAAATCATTGATTTCAATAGGTGTGAATGATTCGTATTTAATAGGCAAAATGATGGAGTTTGATGACGTATCTATGATTCCATAAACATCTCGTATTTTGACACTAACATAATTTTTGTCAATAACAAATCCCAAATGTGCCGTCCTCCATTCAGGTCTTAACTTACATTCAGGTTGTTTTTTACCTCGATTGTCAATACAATAAAATTCTCCATTCTTTAACACAAGTGCTATTGAATCACTCCTGAAATATTCGGCATAATCATATTCAAGAGGAATTATTTCCTTGAAGTTTTTATCCCAAAATCCAAATTTTCCTTCTTTGCCAACTCTAAATAAACCCTTTTCGTATTTATTATAGTCAAAAATTTCATACTGAGGGGAAACTATTTCCTGATAATCTGCATTTAAAAGACCTAACTTTCCATTTTTAGTAACGTGTATTACTCGCTTGCTGTAATCTTCACTAGCAGACCAAGAGCCTTCCATATAAATTTCATCATAATTGTTAAGGGGAATCAATTCGTTTTTTGACGAAATAAACACTGCATCATAAGTGTAATATTTCTCATAATCTTCTTCCCTTTTTAGCGAAAGAAAGAAAATATTTCTCATTTTATCAGGAGAAACGGAACCACTATAACCATCAAATTTTTTATTATCATATTTAAGAGAAACGATTGCTTTTTGCTCATAATTTAAAATCCCCCATTTCTCATTTTTCTGCACCAACAGATTGTTATACCAAGGGATTATCTCATCGTATTCAATGGGTATCTTAATATTACCAAGAGAGTCAATTAAACCAAATTTATTTTTTTGTATATCTCTAAAATCTGAGTTTTGCATTGGATAATTCGATTCGTGCTGTGCTACACCATTTGAAACTTTATAATGTCCCTGAAAATTGAATAAATAATTAGGGCTATATGTCCAAACCCCATTATATCTATAATCTTGACTTTTATGATATGGAAAAAGAAACGTCAATAAGCTTTTTTTATCAATGGGTATTTTTTTAAAGTGTTCCGTTAATTCAAACAAAGAATATTTTGTGTTAAATGCTTTAATAATAGAACCAGATGTATCTCTGAAAAAATATTCATTACCAGTTGGCATCGGATGATTCCTAGAATGGGGCATAGCTCTTGGATTACTTTGTTCTAAATAGAATATTTTTTTATCCCAAAATCCAATTTGATCAACTTCAATCATTTGAACCCCGTTATAAAAAGGATAATAAATGGTATCCATTTGAGTTGGCATTCTCGGGCGAAAAGCTTCCTCAATGGTTAATTTGCTGAAATATTTGCTAGATTGTCCAACAACAATTTCCCCAAAAAGAGAAAATAAAATTATGGTAAATAATACTTTTTTCATTGCTGCCGTTCATTAATTTTTCAAATGTACATAATTTGTTATCCTTTAAGTAGTTTCAATTCAAAACTTTAGACCACACTACGTATCGCTTTCATGTAACCCACAAATATAAACATACTTCGAACTTTAGCATTCCCTCGGTAGTTTAAAGCAACACTACAACGAACATCTACAAACATGAGGTTTTAAATCAGATAGATTAAGTTGGAAAACCTGAATCAAAAAAACTGAACTATATCCCTTTATAAGCCACCGTCATTTCTCTTTTTCCAGGAGGACCAGGCTTTGCTTCAGCCGTAAACCCTGCTGCTTTTAAATTTCGTTTAAACTGACCCTGCGCACAATAGGTTACCAGAATAGCACCATCATTCATTAAACTATACAACTTTTCAAAAATGGAAATATCCCACATTTCGCTCTGCTTATTGGGTGCAAAAGCATCAAAATAAATCAAATCAAATCTTTCATTTGGCTCAAATGCTTGCAATGTCTGTTGATGCCAACAAAAAGTACTGTTATTATTGATAGACTTAATTTCATCGCTTTCTGCAAAAGCAAGTTGATTCCATAAAGCGGTTTCACTATTATTTATTGCATTGCATTTAATAATTTCTGCCAATATTACCTTGTCAATAGGAAAGGGTTCTAGCGCAGCATAATGAATAGCTTTTTCTTTGGTTTGAGAAAATGTAAGCATGGCATTTAATCCAGTACCCAAACCCACCTCTAAAATATTTAATGGCATTTGATTTACTTCCTCTAAACCATTTTTTATAAACACATGCAATGCCTCTTGCCGTGCCCCATGAGTGCTGTGGTAAGTTTCATTGAGGGTTTCATTAAAAAGCGTAAAACTTCCGTCATGGGTTTCCTTTAGTTGCAGCATTGGATTGTTCTATTTAACTATTTTTAGCCTTTTCCATTAGCTTGTGCGCCAAATTTGCCCCCAAGTAAGAATCTATCCAATTGTGGATAAGGTATAATAAGGGTGTAAGAACAATGGCTACCACAAACTTATAAATATAATTTACCAAACCAATAGCTAGCACCATTTCAAAAGTAAAAACACCGCTCAAATAAAAAGCAATAAATAAGACCACAAAACTATCTACAAACTGAGAAACTAAGGTAGAACCTGTTGCTCTGAGCCAAAGGTAACGTTCTCCAGTAATCATTTTAATTTTATGAAACACAATAACATCCAATAACTGCCCTATTAAAAATGCTACAATTGAACCAATGATAATCCATAAGCCTTGACCAAAAACAGCTTGATAGGCCAACTGCATATTATCAATGGTCTTGTAGCCACCAATCCAAAAATCTGCTGGAACAAGCCATATCGCCATATTTATCATTAAAAAAGCATACGCTATTAAACCGACCGTTAAGTAACTTAAAAACCGAACACCCTTTTTGCCAAAATATTCATTGATAATATCTGTTAAAATAAAAACAAAAGGCCAAAGCAAAACACCAGCAGTAAGATTAAACCCCGGCAAAGGCCATAGGGGGTTTTTGGATAGACTTTCGGAACCAAAGCAAGCCTCGAGTGAAAATATTTTCACACCAATAAACTCTGCCAACAGCGCGTTACAAATAAAAAAACCGCCTAAAATGACAAAAAGCTTAGTGGTCTTGTTATTCATTTAGTTCAATATTATTTCTTGCCCCATTTCTGGAATATCAATATCCACGAAACCCATTTCTGTTAATTTTAATGCAAACTCTTGCTGCACGTCATAATCTCCATGAACCAAAATAAGCTTTTTTACTTTTGACGTATCCTGACAAGCCAAAAATGCCATCATCTCTTTGTAATCTCCATGCGCACTAAAATTATCCATGGTTCTAATATTGCATTTAACGGGATATTCATCTCCAAAAATTCTTACTGTTTCATATCCATTTTTCAACCTGCCTGCCAAACTATCTGGTGTAGCATAGCCCACTAGCAAAACAGTGCAGCGTGGGTCTTGTATATTGTTTTTGATATGATGTTTGACCCGACCAGCTTCTGCCATTCCGCTTGACGAAATAATAATACATGGATCATCACTTTTATCTATGGCCTTTGAAGCTTCTACACTCCCCGTATATTCCAAGTTTTTAAATTCAAATGGGTCACCATCTCTTGAAATATAGGCTAAAATATCTTTGTTAAAATAATCTCTATGCCTGTTCATTACCGCTGTTGCCTTTGTTGAAAGAGGACTATCAACATAAACCTTGATGGGTGGTAGTTTTCCAAAATGCTCCAACCTATCCAAAGCATAAACCAACTCTTGGGTTCTATCTATACTAAAGGCAGGAATAATTAATTTACCCTTATTCTGCACACAGGTTTCCATTACAATTTTCAATAGCCTATCCTCAACTTCTTCCTGTGGTTCATGAAGTCTGTTGCCATAAGTTGACTCACAAATAATATAATCTGCTTGTGGAAAAGGTGATGGACCAAACAAAATAGCATCTCCTGGCCTGCCAATATCACCGCTAAATGTGAGGTGCTTGAAGGTTTCGCCTTCTTTAAATTTGAGGTTAACCGCTGCACTCCCCAAAATATGCGCTGTATCTGTAAGCAACAGTTCCACTTCGTCATCAATGGAAAACCATTTTTTCATCGGCACTTCTGTAAACATTGCCAAAGCCTGTTCTACATCGTCAATATCAAAAAGAGGCTCAATGGGTGGTTTACCCTTTTTCACTCTGTTTTTATTGACATAACGCAAATCATAAAGCTGAATGTGGGCGGCATCTGCCAACATTATTTCACACAAATCTTTGGTGGCATCATTGCTAAATATCTTCCCTCTAAAACCATCCTTAACCAACTTTGGCACCAATCCTGTATGGTCTATATGTGCATGAGAAATAATGAGATAATCCACACTTGCAGGGTCAAAACCCCACATCTTATTCAGTTCATCCGTGTCTTGCCCTTGACCTTGAAACAAGCCACAATCAAGTAATATTTTACTGCCTTTGCTGGTGGTTATTAAATGCTTAGAGCCAGTAACCATTTGGGCTGCTCCAAAAAACTGAACGCTTAGTGTCATAAGTTTGTATTTTTGTTTGGTATAGATTTGGTATTTAACAATCTTTGCAAAGATTGATATTAATGAATAGAATTAACAACATTTATAAAATTATTTTTTCAAAGGCTATACTTTCTTGCCTTGTTCTGATATTTGCCGGACAGCTTTTAACGGCCCAAACGACTGTTTTGCGTTTGTTTGATGAAGCAGCTGATTTAATGGAAAATGGTAATTACAAAGGCGCTATTGAAAAGTATGATAGCGTTACCTTATTTCAGGGCACCAATGCCAAACTTTATTACAACCGAGCGTTGGCTCATATCAACCTTCAGAATTATGGTAAGGCTTTGGTTGATTTAAACAAAACCATTTCGCTGGATACTGCCATGTATGATGCCTATTTTAACCGAGCATTTGTTAATACCATTCTTAAAAATGAGGCTTTTGCCATAGGAGATTATGATGTCTATTTAGAACAATTTCCAGATGACCCAGAAGCTCTTCTAGCCAGAGGAAAACTTTTCTTAAGACAAGAAGAAGCTGCCAAAGCCATTGTGGATTTAAAAAAATATACGCTAAAGAATACAACCAATGAGGAAGCTTATTTAGCGCTTTTCTTTGCTTATAAAATGCAAAACAAAATACCAGAAGCGCTGTCGGCCATTGATGCCGCCATTAATATTAAATCTTATGATGCCAAATTTCATCAACTAAAAGCGGATGTACTATTTGACGAAAAGCGTTACACTGAGGCTTGTGTAAGTTATGATAAGGTATTGGGCATTCAGCGCAACAATATAGAAGTGATGGTTTCAAAAGCCTCCGCTAAATTTCAGTTGGGATTGATGAATGATGCCGTGGTAGCCATGGAGTCAGCTATAAGCTATGATGCCAGTAACCCTGACCATTATTATGATAAGGCATTTTATTTACTGCAAGCCAAGCGCTATACAGAAGTTCATGAGGTGGCAGACTTGGCCTTGAAACATAATTATAATGATATCGGTGCAGTGCATTTTTTAAAAGCCATTGCTTATAACAACCTAGGCTTTGCTGAGTCTGCCTGCACATCATTTACCCTTGCAGCCAAATTTGGCAACAAAGAAGCAGTTGCTTATGCCAAAAAATTGTGTGAGGAGGAGTAAATAATTTTTTGAGTTTTTAATGCCCTTTCCCACAAAAAAAAAGCACAACCTAACAATATTAAGTTGTGCTTTTTTGTATTGGATAGAATGACTTTTACATCATGCCACCCATGCCCATATCGCCACCACCATGGTGATGATGTCCTGCTTCATTTTCTTTAATATCAGCAAGTAGACATTCAGTTGTTAAAATCATAGCTGCAACAGATGCTGCATTTTCTAAAGCTACACGAGAAACTTTGGTAGGATCTATAACACCTGCCTTAATCAAGTTTTCATATTCATCTGTTCTTGCATTGTAACCAAAGTCATTTTTTCCTTCTTTTACTTTTTGAACAATAATACTTCCCTCAAGACCTGCATTGGCAACAATCTGACGCAATGGCTCTTCCAATGCTCTTCTGATAATTGCAATACCCGTAGTTTCATCATCATTTTCGCCTTTCATACCTTCTAAAGCAGCAATAGCTCTGATAAAAGATACGCCACCACCTGGTACGATACCTTCTTCTACTGCAGCTCTCGTTGCATGTAGTGCATCATCCACACGGTCTTTCTTTTCTTTCATCTCCACTTCACTAGCAGCTCCTATGTACAAAACGGCAACACCTCCAGCCAATTTGGCTAAACGCTCTTGCAATTTTTCTCTGTCATAATCGCTGGTAGTACTTTCTATTTGTGCTTTAATTTGTTTGATTCTAGAATCAATAGAACCTTTATCTCCACCACCATTTACAATAGTTGTATTGTCTTTATCAATGGTAATTTTTTCTGCAGTTCCTAAGTCTTCTAAGGTACAATCATCCAATCTGCGTCCTTGCTCTTCACTGATAACAGTTCCACCAGTTACGATAGCAATGTCTTGCAACATTTCTTTTCTACGGTCTCCAAATCCAGGTGCTTTTACAGCAGCCACTTTCAAAGCTCCTCTGATTTTGTTTACCACCAAAGTAGCCAAAGCCTCTCCTTCTACTTCCTCAGAAATAATCAATAAAGGTTTACCTGTTTGATTGGTCTTTTCCAAAATTGGTAACAAGTCTTTCATGCTTGAAACTTTTTTATCGTAAATCAAAACGTAAGCATTTTCTAACTCTGCTTGCATTTTCTCTGTGTTGGTTACAAAGTATGGAGAAAGAAAACCTCTGTCAAATTGCATTCCTTCTACAACCTCAACAGTTGTATCCGTTCCTTTTGCTTCTTCAACAGTAATTACTCCATCTTTACCCACTTTTTTCATTGCCTCAGCAATTAATGAACCAATAGTATTGTCATTGTTTGCAGAAATTGAAGCAACTTGCTGAATTTTGTTATTGTCATCTCCAATTTCTTTTGAAAGACTTTTGAAAGAAACAACACAGGCAGCAACCGCTTTGTCAATACCTCGTTTCAAATCCATTGGATTTGCACCAGAAGTTACGTTTTTTAAACCTGCATTTACAATGGCTTGTGCCAAAACTGTTGCAGTCGTTGTTCCGTCTCCTGCCATATCAGCAGTTTTAGAAGCAACTTCTTTCAACATTTGGGCACCCATGTTTTGGATTGGATCTTCCAGTTCTATTTCTTTAGCAACGGTTACACCGTCTTTAGTAATAGAAGGAGAACCAAATTTTTTGTCGATAACAACATTTCTTCCTTTCGGTCCTAATGTTACTTTTACTGCATTTGCTAATGCATCAACACCACGTTTTAGTCCATCACGTGCATCTATATTAAAATGAATTGATTTTGCCATAATTTTATTTTTTATACTTTTATTTTTAATTGAATTTTAAAGAATTGCAAAAATGTCAGATTCTCTCATGATTAAATAATCTTTACCTTCAACAGAAAGTTCTGTTCCGGCATATTTACCATACAAAACGGTGTCACCTTTTTTTACCGTTAAAGGCTCATCAACTTTACCGTTTCCAACGGCTACAATAATTCCCTTTTGTGGTTTTTCTTTTGCAGTATCAGGTATAATGATGCCACCTGCTGTTTTTTCTTCTGCTGCAGCTGGTTCAACAAGAACTCTGTCTGCTAATGGTTTAATATTCATAGTTATTAAATTTGTTAATATTTGTTATTGCTAAAGGTCAAGTTATGTGCCAACACTAGTAAAATGACAGAATAGGTGAAATATGACATTGAGCCTTGCCAATTTGGCAGAGAGCCTGATAAGCTGATATGCTGAAAAGTTGATAGATTGAATAGCCAAATCTAAAATCAGCAATCCAAAACCTTTAAATTTCTCGATACTAGCAATACTTTTTCATGTCTTCAATCCAATCAAAAGCTCCCTTTTTTAAACCAAACTTTATGTATTTAATGGTTTTGCCTTCTTTCAGCCATATCTTTTCATAAAAGGTTTTGATGTCCAAAAAGTCAGGTCGGTCTGCCCAGTTATAAATGTCCGCATTGTCCTCAAATAGGGGCAATTTGCATTCATCAATTACGCGTTTGGTAAAATTATACAGCAGCGTGCTGTCCGTTTTTAGATTTATAATGCCATTTGGTTTTAGTAAAGCCAAGTAACGCTCCAAAAATTTTGGGTGTATCAATCTGTTCTTAGCTGTTCTATCTTTGGGTTGGGGGTCTGGAAAGGTTATCCAAATTTCACTTACCTCGTCTGTATCAAAATACAAATTGACATCATCAATACTAATTCTTAAAAATCGTGCATTGGTTATATTATTTTCAGCACAATGCATTGCACCATGCCACATTCTGTTGGCTTTTCTATCAATACCAATATAATTAATATGAGGAGTGCGCTCTGCCAATGTACTAGCATAATGCCCATATCCACAAGCCAACTCCAAAACTATAGGGTTATCATTTCCAAAAATTTTGTTCCATTGACCCTTATTCTCCTTAGCAAACTCAAAGGTATTTTCAAGTGCCGTAAATTGTGCAAACTGCTCTAGTTTTCTTTTTGCCACTTTTTTAGTTGTTAGTCTTTAGTGTTTAGTGTTTAGTAGTTAATTTAATGCCTTCACGATGTACATCGTGATAACGTTGACCGTTTATTAATTTCAGGGGTGCAAATTAACCTCAAAAAAGTGATGAACAATTGAACATTCAAAATTAATCATTACTCTTAGGTTTATGTTTAAAAGGCGTTGTTTTGTCCCAACTAAAAACTAACTACTCTTTTCACTTTCCCCGTAACCAAATTTACCTCAATTTTATCCTCAATTATCGTTCTAATTTTTGCGTTAGACCCCAATGCCTTTTTTAGGCTATTGTTCAACAAATTCAAATCCACATCTATTGCGTCTTCTACAATCAATGCAATTTTATCTCCCAACACTGCATCCTTGATACTGCTGATGTAAAAAGGTTTATGATATAACTTGGATATTTCTTGCTCCAATTGTTCTGCACTAAATTTAATGCCACCCGTATTAATGATATTGTCTATTCTGCCTATTATTTCAAATTTATCTTCATCCACAAAATTAACTACATCGCCTGTATCTAACCATTGATGCTTTGTAATGGCACCCTTTACCTCTAAACTATTATGCTCACTCAAATGTTTTTCATAGCCATCCATCAATTGAAAATAAAGATGAGGATGTTTTCTCAAAGCAATATGACTATAGGTTTCTGTCATACCATAAGTAAAGTAAAGTGCAGGGTGCTCAAAACCTTCCAGCATATTGTACAAAATAGCACTGATAGATGCACCGCCTACCAAAATTGTATCAAACTGTGCAAGCTTATTTTTATTGTCTTCATCCAACAATATATTATATAATTGCATAGGAGACAGGGAAATACTGCCTTCTGGCTTGTCATTAAAATCGAGTAAAGGGTTGTTTGTAGGATTGATAATAGTACATGTCACTTGCCAAATTGCAGCCCTTACAAGCTGCATAAAACCCCCCATTTTATCTGTTGGCAAACAGCATACAATAGGTTGAGCACTTATATTTTTAATGGCATGGCTCGTTTGATTTGCTGATATTTGCAATAGGGTTCTATCCAAAGTCATTAATTTGGGTAAACCTGTGCTACCAGAAGTTTTTATTTCAAATACATGCTCAGGGTTGCGCCAATCCTTCAAAAAACTATCAATATCTGTGTACATTAATGAAAAGACTCTATCTCTTTAATCAATCTGTTAACCTGATCCTTGCTATTGTAAATATGAAAAGAAACACGCATGCAATCTAAATCACTTTCTGCCACATAGCGCGTAATAATACTCTTTAACCGCAGGTAATTTATCAATTCTAAACTTCCTTTTTTCACTTTAAAACTAACCATATTAGAACTAGATTGCGCTTCAATAGGACTTAACAGCTCAAACTTAGCCTTATTATCTATTATAAAGTCTTTAAAGTATTGAGTTAATCCTTGTCCATAATCAAAAATAGCTTTTTTACCCAACGCTTCTTGAAATTTGACAGCCTCGATGATACCTGCATAATGAGCAGAGTTTTGCGTTCCGTAATAGTAGCGATGTGCTGTTTGAGCATACTCTAATATTTCCATTTTATACCCTTTCAACTCCCAATCAGCGCCATAAGCACCAATAAAAACAGGGTTAATTCTTTCCATAATTTCTTCTGAAACATACAGAAAACCTGACCCCTTGGGTCCGCACATCCATTTATGAAAACAACTTGCATAAACATCACAACCCAAATCTTTTAAGTCCAAAGGCATCATTCCTGGCGGATGAGCTCCATCAATCATGGTGATAATTCCTCTTTTTTTGGCTTCCTCGCAAATTAACTTTATCGGCAACAAGGTGCCAATGGTACATGGCACATGCGGTATGGCAATAACCTTTGTTTTACTACTGATGGTTTGAGTAAGGTTGTCGAGATTCTCTTGAACCGTACTGCCCAGTTTCATGGTTTTAACCACTATACCATTTACTTTTTGCTTATTCAACCAAGGCAAGGCACCACCAACATGTTCATGCCCTGTCATAATTACCTCATCGCCTGCTTGCAAACTTATTCCAGCCGCAGCTATATTAACGCCTTCTGTTACATTGTGTGTAAACGCTATTTCTGTTGTCTTTACATTGAAAAACTGAGCAACCGTGTTTTCCAAAAGGTGTTCTAGTCCGGAATAAGTACCAGTTTGATTAACTAAGTCTATTCTGTCTTTAATGGCCTTTGAAACCACTTTTGGACTGGGACCTATAGTACCATTGTTAAAGAAAAGAATGTCCTTTTTTAATTCGAAATTTTGAGCATAATCCGCAGGTTTAACAAGAATTTTGTTATCCGTTTGCCCAAAACTTTTATTAAACAGAAAACCACTAGCCGCAAGACCAGTGATTTTTAAAAAATCTTTTCTGTTTGTTTTCTTCAATTCAGCAAATTATTTGGTTGCATCTGCATAATCAAATACTTTTTTAAGCAAAGCAGTTGTTCTTTCCACCGGATTTGACCTGATCGCATTTTCTTGCACTCTTATTTCAGAAAAAAGACCTAAAGTAGCCTTTTCAGTTACATATTGTCCCAAATCTGGGTTGATGTCTTTGGTTAAACCCACCAAACTTTTATATCTATTTACATTGGTAACAATTGGAGTCCAATAATCCAAAGCACCAACCGTTTCCAACGCAGTGTTAATGTCTGGTTTAAATGCGGCATGCAGTGCAGCGGTTGTAGTATTTTCTAAATAGTTGGTAGCAGAACCATCTCCTCCTCTTAAAATACCCATGGCATCCGTAATAGTCATATTAGTTACCGCACCTTTAAAAATAGGAAATGCTTTTCCCATGGCATTTTCTGCACCTTCATTCATTGCTTTAACGCACTTATCTAATTGATTACCAATCAGTGCATTCAAAATTACACTATTTCTAATTTGAGATTCAATGTCTCGAATTTCTGGTGGCAATAATATTTTTTTGGCTGCATCAGCAAAAAAAGCATTGGGTTGATTTAGTTTGGTTGTTCCAGTACTAACTCCCTTAATTAAGGCTTCTTTTAGACCTGCTGCTACTTCACCTTCTGTAGGGATTATACTTGTGGCAGTACTTGCAACGTGATTGAGGACATCACATCCAACAAATAATAATGGCACTACTGCCAAAAAAAGTAATTTTTTCATGGTATTTATTTTTTAGAATTTAATTCAAAGTTCAAACCTAATGTTTTTTTTTCATTTGGTTCTGATGTTCAGAATAATTCAATAACCGTTCCAATAATTGTTGGTGGGAGTCGAGGGTAAAAAAGGAAGAGGGTTACGTAACATTTATTGTTTTCCTTTTTCGTCTTGAATCTTAAAGAAGAGGGCATAAATTAAAATCACATTCCGTCATTTCATAAATTTTATCATTCAATATATAACTAGCCACAACTATATGTTTATCATAACCATAACCCATTTCCATCAATTTAATATCAGCAAATTTAAAACTGTAGATTTACCCATCTTGGGAATAAATTTTTAAGATGAAGTCAGATTTACAGTCAATTTCAGAGAATCTGAAAAAACAATTATTTCTTGGTAAAACAAAAAAATCTACTTCTTGTCTGGCTTTACTTATTACTTTTATGATGCTATCAAAGTGATAACCCCTTTCATAAAATACTAACTCAAATTTTTTTAGCCACAAGCCAGAATCACATAGTTGAATAGATTTTGATTGGAAAGTTAGTTTCCCATGTGAATTATTACCGCCACAATTTACAAATCCTGTTACAAATATTAGAAATATTATCAAATTAAACATTCTCTTGTTAAGATGTAGCAGATAGTTTTTTACTACACGAAAATAGTTGTTTTATTAGAATTAATATGAATTATGTATTTAACTTGTGATGGCCGTACCCTTCGAGGGTTCCAAACCCCTCGGAAGGGTTGGCCAAGGGTTGTTACTTATGCTAGAAGAAAATAAATATTACCACATTTACAATAGAGGAAATAATAGCCAACCTATATTCTTTGAAGAAGAAAACTACTCCCATTTTTCAAAACTACTTCATAAATATATTTCTCCAGTGGCAGATATATTTTGTTATTGCCTACTCCCAAACCATTATCATATTTTGATTAGAATAAAGACCAATTCAGAAATTAAATTAGAAGACCTTTCCTATTCTACAGTACAGTACAAAAGCCAAGGTCTATCAATGCAACCAATCAATTTTCGCATTTTTTTAATGCTTATACCCAAGCCGTTAATAAACGCTTTAAAAGAACAGGCAGTATTTTCGAGCCCAAATTCCACAGAAATGAGATTGACACTGAAGAATATTTTATTACAACCGTTGTTTACATCCACAACAACCCTGTAAAACACAAAATATGCTCCAAGCCCAGTGAATACAGATGGTCAAGCTACAATTTAATGACAAATCCAGAAGTGAATAATCCAATTTTTATTAAAATCATTAATCAATTTGGAGGTAGAGAAAACTTTATCAATGCCCATCACTAACCAACGCTTACCCTTCCGAGGGGTCAAAACCCTCGAAGGGTAAGACGCCAACACAATTATTTTTTTAACAATTTTAATTCCGTTAATATTGTTTTTCAATACAAGTGCAAAAAATCATTAACAAATATGGGGTTCTAATTTTAGTGCTGTTGGGCTATAGCATTCTGTTTGTTGTTTGTGCCCACGACCCATTTTATGGAGATGCAAAATCAACCATTAGCCGCCTCGCAGTGCAAACCTATTATAGTAATTTTAAAATTATTTTTTATCCGCAAGGGCTAGACCCTGGTCATCCCGTACTCTTCCCAATGATGCATGCGGCATTATGGAAAGTTTTTGGCACATCATTGATAGTCAGTCATTGCGTTACCTACTTTTTCAGTTTACTGTTGCTTATTGCTGCCTACAAAGTTGATGTTCACTATCGTTTAAAAGGCATTTTATTGCTTTTTGTTGCCTGCAATCCCATTATTTTAGCATTGAGCGCCTCGCTAAACACACACATTGTTTTAGCGGCTTGCACGCTATGGTACTATCTATTTTATTTGAACAAAAAAGTTTGGGGTATGGTCTGCATAGCCAGTTTAATGCTCTTAACCCACAATGAAGGCCTGCTGATTTTTGTGGCGTTTATGGCTGCACAAATTATTGTTGATAGAAAATTACCCCCTCGTTTGTTAATTGCCTTTACTCCTTGGCTGGCTTGGCTTTTTATCCATCAACATTACACAGGATGGTTTCTTTTTCCGCCAGAATACGATAATTTTAGAGGACTAGGAAAACCATTGGTGCTTGTAAAAAATATAGGAATTATTGCTTGGCGTTTGTTAGATTTTGGCTTATTTCTTATAACACTGACGGGGCTTTATGCCATTTTCAAAAACAGGAAAAAGGAATTTTTTGTTCCATTGACATTTTCATTTTTGCTCATTTTAGCAATATGGGCTACGGTAAAATTTGCCATCGCACACCGCTATTTTATTCCTGTATTTTTATTGATGTCCATTCCTGCAGCACATTATTTCTTAAAGCAAAAAGGAATTTACTTATTGATTTGTATTTTGGTTCTGCTATCAGGCAGTTTTTGGTATTACCCTGGCAAACAATTGTCTGATGCCAATTTGATGTATAGAAACTATTTTAACATTTATGATGAAATTTCTAAAAGCAATTTTGCAGACTTTAATTTATACAGCACCGCACCAAATGAGAGCAGTGCATACATTACCCACATCGCTCCAAAAAAATTCAATGGTTTATTGAAAATTAAAAACATCAATGACAAAAGCCATGACCCTATCAACGCAGTAATAGAAAGCAATTTGAACGGCACTTTACCTGATAGTATCAAAAATTTGATAGCGCATTGGCCTTATAAAACTTATGAAAGTGGCCCAGCTTATATCAATGTATATGTTAGCCCTAATTTAGCACCTTCCGACCATTCGGGAGAAGCCAAAAACTGGCATCATCGTAGGGTGGGAGCATTTGAGCAATGGCTTAAATCTCTGAAATCTAAATTGCAACCCTAATTTATGACTAATTATTATCAACACTTTAACGCTAAAATTATTAGTTTTCATTTAATCAATATATCTTTGTTTGATGCCAACGTATAAAGGTCAGCTAACTTCTAAACTACCGAATGTAAAGGAAACCATTTTCTCCAAAATGAGCAATATGGCTACTGAATATCAAGCCATAAATTTAGCGCAAGGATTTCCAGATTTTAACCCTGACCCTGACTTGCTCCATATTGCCAGTAAACATTTATACGCCAATAAGCATCAATATGCCCCTATGCCTGGCATTATTGAACTGCGCACCACCATTGGGCATTTAGTGAAACAATGGTACAGCCAAGAATATAATCCGCAAACGGAAATCACCATTGTACCAGGTGCAACAGCAGGAATTTATGCTGCTATCACTGCACTGATCAAAGAAAATGACGAAGTAATAATTTTTGAACCTGCTTATGACTGCTATGTACCTGCCATATTGTTGCAAGGAGCCAAACCTGTTTATGTTTCTCTTCAGCACCCTGAGTATAAAATTGATTGGGGGCATGTTAAAAGGCTCATCAACTTTAAAACCAAGGCAATCATCATTAATACGCCTAACAATCCTACAGGAACTATACTTTCTTCTGAAGATTTAATTCATTTAAGAGAAATTGTTAAAAACACGGATATTGTCATTATCAGTGATGAGGTGTATGAACATATTTTGTTTGATGGCTATGAACATCAGAGTATTGCGCGGTTTCCCCTATTGGCGGAAAGAAGTGTTATTGTATCCAGCTTTGGTAAAACGTTGCACTGCACGGGTTGGAAATTAGGGTATATATTGGCACCAGAAAATTTGATGTTGGAAATAAGAAAAGCTTATCAATACATGATATTTTCGACAAATACTCCATTTCAGTATGCCATTAATGAATATTTGAACACCTTTCCCGAAAGGATAAACCTCAATAATTTTTACGGAGAAAAGAAAAATATATTTGTTCATTCACTCAAAACCTCTCGTTTCAAAATCACGCAACCACAAGGCACCTATTTTGCATTGTTAGATTATAGCAAAATTAGCGACAAACCCGACACAGAGTTTGCTGAAGAATTAACCAAAACACATCATATAGCAAGCATTCCTACTTCTGTTTTTTATAGAAATAACATTGATAACAAAACATTGCGCTTTTGTTTTGCCAAAGAAACAAATACCTTATTAGCAGCAGCAGAAATACTATGTCAACTTTAAAAATTGCTTTAGTTCAGTTCAATCCTGTTTGGGAAAATACATCGGCAAGCCTTCAAAAATTGGAGATTACCTTACAAGCTATTAAAAAAGACACGCAACTGGTTATTCTACCAGAAATGTTTAACACGGGTTTCAGCATGAATCCTCAAAAAATTGCAGAAGATGAAACGGGTTTGACCTATCAATTCTTAAAAAAATGGAGTACTCAATTTACAATCTGTGGCAGTTTTGCAACCAAAGTGGATAAGGGTTTTGTAAACAGATTGTATGTGTTTGAGCAAAGCAATTTAATTGGACAATACGATAAAAAATATTTATTTGGCTTGGGCAAGGAAGACCAACATTATCAAGCTGGAACAGATAAACTTACCCTTCAAATTAAAGATTTTAAATGTACATTTTATATCTGTTACGATTTGCGCTTTCCAGAATGGCTAAGAAATACCAATGATACTGATGCCATTGTGTTGGTAGCTAGTTGGCCCGAAAAACGTATTGAACATTGGGATACTTTATTGAAAGCCCGTGCCATTGAAAACCAATATTATGTTTTGGCAAGTAATCGAGTTGGTGATGATGGCAATGATGTTTCCCACTGTGGACATTCACAAATTATAGCACCCAATGGCGATGTAATAGAAAAACTATCTGAAACTGAGGGTATTGTTTATTCCGAATTGGATAAAACAAATATTACCTTTACCCGAAGAGCACTTCCATTTTTAAAAGACATAAAACCTTAATGAAACTCAACGAATTTATAAACAAATACAAAAACTTAGATGCTTTCAGTAAGAAAGTGGTTGAGGGATTTCTAACAGGTTTGCATAAAAGCCCGTTTCATGGTTTTTCTGTTGAGTTTGCAGAACACCGACAATACAATGCAGGAGAGGACATTAAACACTTGGATTGGAAACTTTACAGTAGAACAGACAAGTTGTTTGTAAAAAAATATGAAGATGAAACCAATCTGCGTTGCCACTTACTCATTGACCGCTCTGCCTCTATGTTTTACCCTAAAAAAGAGGTAAGCAAATTTCAGTTTTCTGTTGTGGCAGCCGCCTGTATGCTGCAGATATTGAAGAAACAGCGAGATGCTTTTTCTATTACATTTTTTGGTGATAAAATAGAAGAAAGTACTGCTATAAAATCTTCGGGTAGTCATTTTACAGATTGCATTAGTTTATTACAAAATAATTTGGAGGCGGCACCAACAGAATCAAAAACCAATACAGGCGAAGTTTTGCATTTAATCGCTGAAAAGATTAACCGCAGAAGTTTGGTCATTATTTTTACAGACTTGAATGAATATGCCAATAACAAAGACCAATTCTTAAAAGGGTTGCAGCATTTATATTATAAAAACCATGATATTCTTTTATTCAACACGGTTGACCAACAACTAGAGTTGGCACTGGATTATGAAGATGTTCCAACCAAATTTGTTGATGCAGAAACCCAAGAAAGTATTAAACTAAACCCCAAAGATATTAGGAAACAGTATATTGAGAGCAACAATCAATATCGCAAAGAGCTGCTAGACAAATGCCGTCAATACAAAATTGATGCGCACATTGCAGACATCAACAAAGATCTAGAAACCACTATTTCGGCTTTTTTGAGAAAAAGAGGGAAAAGGAAATAAGAATTTAGAAATACGTTTCAACCGCAAACTCAAATTGTTGGATGAAAATATCTTTAAAAGCCGCAATATTATTTTGCTCATAAAACAAAAGCATTGCTTTCTTATAGTCCATAGAATCAACCGTTCTAAAAGAAATAGGGCAGTATTGCGCATGAATAAGAATGGAGTTGCTAATAATTCTTGCGGTTCTTTTATTGCCATCCATAAAAGGCTGTATGTAAGAAATAAGGACTAAGGACAACAAAGCCTTTTCAAAAACACTTTCTTTGCCATTTATCACCTCACAACTTTTTTGCAAAGCCTCTTTTATCTGAAATGAATTGTCTAAAGGACGATAATTAGTCCCTGAAATACCAACTCTTTTGGTTCTCAAATTCCTTTCTATGGGCAATTCCTTTGCTAACAATTGATGTAAGTTCTCAATGCTAGAAACAGATAAGGGGTTAGCAAAATCTGGATGTGCAATGATAAAATCAATGGCATCTTTATGATTGAGCAGCATAACTGCTTCTTCTTTTGTTTTTCCGACAGCGGTTTTCTTTTCTTTTAGCAACTGCTCTGTTTCTAACAATGAGTATGTGTTTCCTTCTATTTGAGATGATTTCCAACTTAAATCTATTGCCAAGCGTTCCAACTCATTAGCAAATTGATTTTCCGATAATTCTTTAATATTTCCTAAATATTTTTCTTGCAGTTCTTTTATTTTATCTAATTCGCTTGGTGAAAATAGGTCAACTGTTTGACCCAAAATATCCAATAACTCAAAATTAAAGTTTTGCTTAATTTCACGCTCATCTACCTCCTTGGTGTAATAAGCATCCATATCAATGGGCTGGTTCAATAAAAAACTATTGGAAATAAAATACTTTGTAGCCTTTCCCTTTCCAATGGTTTCAATGCAGCGCATGTCCAATAGCTTGGATAAACTTCTTTTAACAGAAGCAATACTTACCTTTTCAGAAATATTTTCATGGACTGCCGTTGATGAGCAACCGCTATTTTTTCTTATAAACTGTAAGATTTCATTTTCTCTAGCATTGAATAATTCTGTCATTCGGCTCACAAATATACATTATTCAGCTCAAAAAACAACAATTATGAGCCGAATAAGGGGCAAAAATTCAAAATAGTGAGCCGAATGGGTGTTTTAATCGTAAATAGTAAAGAGCCTATAATTGTTTTTAGAAACACCTTTTTCATGGCTTTAATGTTTTAATTAATTTGTAATTCCCTAAATTGCTACTACCATTCATTCTTGAAAAGAAAACAATACCTTGGCTCTTACCATAGTATAAAAAGCATGATATTCTGTGCGCGATTTACTCTCAGTTACTTCATAATAAATTGAACCTTTGATATTAATTGAATCTTGATAAATAACCCCAGTTGTCCAAGTACCATTGTTGTTTTCAAAAATTACAGCACCAGCAGCTGTTACCAATGGGTCAATTTTAACATAATACATACTATTCTTTCCCGCGTTTATCCTCACTTTAAAATCTTTTGATTTCTTGGGTTTATAATACAATTCAAACCCCTTTTGAAGAATATCGCCATTTTCAACATTCGAACTTTTTTTAGAAACTAATTCTATGGTATCAAAATTATTTAAATTATCGAAATCCTGATAAATCCATTTTGTACCCACTTCATAATCTACAAAATAGGCTTTCATTTCTTCTGAAAGTTCAAAGGTGGTGGTTATCATGGGTTCTTTATTCTTGCAGGTATTAAATGTCAGAACAATAATGAATCAATAAAGCATGTTGAAATTTTTCATGGCTTTATTGTTTTAGTTAGTTTGTAACACCCGTAAATGGCTCCGCCTTTTAATCGCATAAAGTATACTATTCCTACGCTTTGCGAAATATGCATAAGGTAATGAAAGGTATTTGTTGTTTCGGATTTAATTACACTATAATACTTATTCCCTGTGACCTCAATACTATCGTAATAAGTTACCCCAGTTGTCCAAGTCCCATTTTTATTTTCGAAAACAACAGCCCCTGAAGCTGTCACCATTGGGTCAACCTTTACGTAGTAAATATTATTTGCACCAGGGTCAACCCTTACTTGAAAGTTTTTAGACTTTTTGGGTAAATAGTCTAGCATATAACCTTTATATAAAGTGCCACTCACATTACGATTTGACTCCCTTTTTGAGATTAATTCTATTGTATCAAAATTGTTTTTATCAATAGTATCTTGATAAATCCATTTTGTACCTACTTCATAATCTACAAAATAAGCTTTCATTTCTTCTGTAAGCTCAATAGTGGTGGTTATCTTGGGTTCTTTATCTCTGCAAGAAGAAGACAAAATGCATAAGTATGCTGATGCAATTGTTAAAAATAAATTATTCATGGCTTTAATGTTTTAATTAATTTGTAATTCCTCGCCTCCTTCACCCTGCGAGGTGTTATCACCTCGCAGCCAATATGTCTTAGCCTCTCCCCTTTGTCTGAATTAGAATTAAAGAATTTAAAGATGTACATATTTTTTTTATAATTTTTAATTCTACATTATTCCTACCTCTCAAACCCAGCTGTTCTCTTATTCAAAAAGGCATCTGTCCCTTCCTTAAAATCCTGAGTACCAAAGGCAGCTCCAAAAGCTTTAATCTCTGTTTCCATACCATTTTCATCGTCAGCAAACTGAGCATTAACGCAAGCAATTACCTTAGCAACCGCATCAGGAGATTTAACCGCTATTTTTTGTATCATGGCTTGGCAAGTTGCAATAACTTCATCCACCGGTTTAACATCATTCACCAAACCATATTGCATGGCTTTGTCCGCTCTTAGAATATCAGTGGTCAATAGCAATTCAAGCGCTCTAGACTTGCCTATCAATTGCACCAACCTTTGCGTTCCGCCATAACCAGGAGGCACACCCAAATTAACTTCTGGCTGTCCAAATTTGGCATTTTCTGCCGCTATTCTAAAATGACAAGCCATTGCCAATTCACATCCTCCACCTAAAGCAAAGCCAAAAACTGCAGCGATGGTCGGTTTAGTACATTGCTCCAACGCATTCATCACTGCATGACCGTCTCTACTCATTTTTTCACCCTCCTCAACACTAAAGTTAGCAAATTCTGCAATATCCGCCCCAGCAGCAAAAGCCTTCTCTCCAGCCCCACGTAAAAGGATTCCGCTAATACTTTTATCATTTTCTGCCGTCTGAACAGCCATTTTAATCTCTTGCAGGGTAAGTCTGTTCAAGGCATTCATTTTTGCCTCGCGTTCAATTTGGATGGTGCAAATGCCGTCCGTGTTGTTAATACTTATGTTCTCGTAGTTCATATTAAATTATTTTTCTTTAGTTCTTTATAAAATCTAGGCATTGGAAAGCCCATCACATTGTAATAGCATCCTTTTAGTTTGGATACATGTGTTACTCCAATCCAGTCTTGCACACCATAACCACCAGCCTTGTCAAAAGGCTGATAAGATTTGATATAATATTCAATTTCTTCTGTGGTAAGGTCGTCTATATAAACCTCGGTTATTTCATTAAAACTAAACTGACTTTGTTCTGTCCTCATGCAAACACCAGTGTGCACCTGATGCCAGTTTCCACTCAGTTGCTGCAACATTTTTACTGACTCTCCGTGGTTCTGCGGCTTGTTCAAAATACAATTATTTATAACAACAATGGTATCAGCGGTAACCAATAAAGAGGATTCATTAATCCTTTCTTTATAAAAACTTGATTTCTTTTCTGCCAAATAAACACTCACTTCATCAATTGGCATTTTTGCATCAAAAAACTCATCCGCATCAATATTGATTATGGTCGTTTTAAAATCAGCCATAGTAAAGAGCTGTTTCCTTCTTGGTGATTTAGAGGCCAAGAGTATTTCTAAGTCCTTATGCCGCATTTAAAAAAGGTGTTATCATCAAACCCAAAAGCATATACATTTTCAGCAATAAACTGATATTACGCCATTTTTTCTTTGACTTATTAATAAAGGAGTAGACCAGTATAAAAATACCACAGAAACTAATCAATGCTATTAAAGTTGTCGCCCAAATATTTACAGTCCAAAAAGCATAGTACCCCCAACTAAAAATAAAAAACACATTGCAAAGTAAAAATATATTGGCAATAATCAGTGCTGGTTTAATACCAAAAACCAAAGGCATGGTTTGGCTATCACAATGCTTATCCCCTTCCATATCCTCTATATCTTTGATAATTTCTCGAGTCATGGTTACTAAAAAAACTGAAATCAACAACACCCATAATTGACCAAAATCACAAAAAACAGTTTTGGCTAGGTATAATATGGCCACACAGCTTACAGCTAGAATGGCAACCACCATATTACCCACCAATAACCAATTAGAAAAAGCGTATGCATATAAAAACAATAACACTTGAATACTCAAAACCCATAGCAACAATCCATTTTGCTGCCAAAAACAAAGCACCAATGCCATTAAATTTAATCCTAAATACAAAACTAGCCATGTTTTAGTTTCAAAGAATGACAATATGGGCTTTCCGTTTATTTCATCCTTTTTTAAGTCAAAAAAATTATTTACAATATAACCAGAAACCGCTGTTAACAAGGTGGGAAATAAAACACCAAGTATAAAACTTGAAATACTACTTTCGCCACAAAAAACCGTAAAGCATAAAATCTGAATTAAAGCAATAAGAACCAAATTTATGGGTCGTATCAAATGCATTAAGGCTTTATTCTGATTCATTTATCGCTTTGGAAATTTCATTTTATAATTCACATCTACCCTTCCTTTACTAATATTTTCTAACCTTCCTTTTAAAAATTGACGTTTCAGAGGATGTATTCTATCTGTAAACAAAATACCTTCAAGGTGATCATATTCATGCTGTATAATCCTAGCAATCATACCATCAAACTCCTCAGTATGAGGTTTAAAATCTTCATCTACATAAGATATTCTAACTTTGGCATTTCTATTTACGTTTTCTCTCACATTTGGAATGCTCAAACAGCCTTCCTCAAATGCCCAGGGCTCTTCCCACTCCTCCTCAATGACAGGGTTGATAAAAGTTCTTTTAAAATCGGCAGGCTCTACATCCTCCATTTCACTGGCATCCACCAAAAATATTCTAATTCCAAACCCCACCTGAGGTGCCGCTAATCCAATACCATTACTAGCAGCCATGGTTTCATACATATCAGCTATAATTCCCTTTAAATTTGGATAATTTTTCTCGATGGGTTTAGCCTTTACTCTTAAAATGGGGCTGCCGAATGCAAATATTGGTAAAATCATGATATTTTTTGTAAATAAGATTGCAAAATTAATGCAGCACTAACACTATCCAAACTTCCTTTCACCTTTCTTTTGTTTTTTGGCACCCCACTATCAATTAAACTCTGTCTTGCCATTTTAGAAGTTAGCCTTTCATCCATTGTATCTATTGGCATCGCAGGATATTTTTCTTTTAATTTCTCTAAATATTCTAATACTGGTATTGTGGCATGTGTATTTTCTCCAGAATGTCTTAACGGCATCCCAACCACAATAATATCAACAATTTCTAACTTTAAATAGTTTTCAAGCCATGCATCCAGTCCATCAGTTGGAACCACAATTAAAGGTTTTGCTATAATTCGCAATGGATCTGTAACCGCAATGCCAGTCCTTTTCATTCCATAATCTATGCTTAATATGCGTCCCATTATTGTTCTATCGGCAATATAATTCTAAAAGTTGTCCCCTTGTCTAAAACAGATTCTTTCACATAAATTCTGCCCTTATGATATTCTTCAATAATTCTTTTAACCAATGATAAGCCCAGTCCCCATCCTCTTTTTTTTGTTGTAAAGCCTGGCTTAAAAACCGTTTTAAACTTTGAAGGATGAATACCCTTTCCATTATCAGAAACATCAATTAAAATTTGATTCTTATAACCCTTCAATTGAATTTTAATATCTCCTCTTCCTTCCGGCATAGCATCAATGGCATTTTTAATTAAATTTTCAATCACCCAATCAAACAATGGCAAATTAAGGTTACAAAAATAAGTTTTATCAGGTGCGTTCAAATGAATATTGATATTTTTGGAAACCCTATTATCCATGTACCCAATAGCAATTTTTAAACTAGCTATAAGATCAACCCTTTTAAGCACAGGCTCCGAACCAATTTTAGAGAACCGTTCCGTAATGATATGAAGACGGTTCATATCCTTCCTCATTTCGTTAAAAGCTACTTCATTTGCTTGAGATTTATCATCTTCCATCAAATCTATCCAAGCAATTAAAGAACTCATTGGCGTTCCTAACTGATGCGCAGTTTCTTTTGCCAAACCAACCCAAACCTTGTTCTGTTCACTTCGTCTTGCATAAGAAAAAGCTAAATAGGATATTAACAGAAAAAGCCCCACCACACCCAATTGAAAAATGGGGTAGTATTTAAGCTTTTGTAATAGAATAGAGTCGTCATAATAAATTGTTTGTTTTAACCCATCTCCTAAATCAATCAAAATTGGGGTATAGTTTTTTTGTTGCATGGCAACAAATTTTTTACGCAATTTACAACTATCAGTCAATACAGCACTGTCTAAATTACGCGCCTCCAATTTACCATCAGCATGGCTCAAAATAACTGGTATGGTGGTATTATCAGTAATTATCTTAGCATAGAAACTTATATCCTCGACATTTACAGAAGGATCCGTAATAGCTATCATTGCTTCAGCCCAAAGTTCAATTTTCTTTTTTTCCTCTTGCTTTAATTCATTGGCTAAATTTGAAGTAAAATAAATACTTATACCAGCAATTAAAAAGGCTAAAATTACCAGTGATATCTTGATAACTTTTTTTAACTGATAGGTATATTTTATCCAATTTAACATTTATACACTTTGTGCGGCACTCCAAGCTTTTGGGTTAGACCTCCATAAATTTAAACTCTCAAAATCTGACGCCTTAACATAGTTTTTCAAAACAGCTTGCTCCATTAAATCATTTAAGGTACACAACGAAAAAAATTCACAATCTGCCTCTTGAAAAGCATTTTTGGCATCATCAAAGCCATAATTAAAAATACTTATTACAGATAAAACATTAGCACCTTCTGCCCTACAAGCCTCTACAGCTTTTAAACTGCTCATACCAGTAGATATTAAATCCTCAATTAAAACCATATTTGCATGGTCTATTAAATGACCTTCAATTTGGTTTTTCATTCCATGTTTCTTGGGTTCAGGTCGCACATAACAGTAGGATAAATTTAATTCTTCGGCTATTAACGCCCCCTGCGCAATGCCTGCTGTGGCAATGCCAGCAATAACATTGACCCTTTTATAAGTACCTTTTATATACTCAACATACCCCTTAGTAATAATTTTTCTTACCTCTGGATAGGACAATGTTTTTCTATTATCGCAGTAAATAGGCGAGCGTAAACCACTGGTCCAAGTAAACGGATTTTTAAAATTTATCTTAACCGCTTCAATTTCTAAAAGTTTATTTGCAATTTCAGATGCTATATTCATATTTTTGACAACTATTCGCAAATGTATAAAATATTCATCAATGATTGTGTCCTAATTATTACAGAAAGGATTAATATTCCACAAAATAACCTGCCAACTATTAATGAAGAGGAAGTTGAATCATTAATAAGGAAAGTTTCTGTCGATGCTGAATCTCCTGTCAATGAACAGTATTACTTGATTACAGATAATCCTAAAGAAATTTTGCTGCAATTACAAAAAAGGTTCAAATTTATTAAGGCAGCAGGTGGAATTGTCGTAAATAAAGAAAATAAGTATCTGGTTATCAAAAGAAATAAAAAATGGGATTTTCCCAAAGGCAAGCTCGAAAAAAATGAAACCATGAGAATAGCCGCTAAAAGAGAAGTGATGGAAGAAACTGGCGCAAAGGAGCTAACCGTTTTAGAAAAAGCAATTAGTACATATCACGTTTATATCATTAAAAAACACATTTACTTAAAGAAAACAAATTGGTATCATATGATATGCTTATCAGACCAAAAACTTGTTCCGCAGATGGACGAAGGCATTGTAAAGGCAAAATGGGTCAAAATTGAGTTTATGAGAGAAAAAAGTGTTAAAACCTATCAATCTATCAAAGAGATTGTGGATTTTCTTCCTTATTCAATTTAGAAATTTCCTTAATTATCTGCTTCGGAACAAACCCATCTATATTACCACCACAACTTAAAACTTCTCTCACCATCGAACTACTAACATTTCCGTAGGAAACTGAGCTGTAAAGAAATACTGATTCTAAACTTGGCATCAACTCCTTATTGACATAAGCAATTCTCTTCTCGTATTCAAAATCTTCAAAACTTCTTAAACCCCTTAAAACAAACTTGGCATTCACTTTTTTGCAAAAATCTACGGTTAACCCTGTATAAAACTCCACTTCTATTTGCTTATTGTCTTTAAACAAAGAATTTAACCATTCTATTCGCTTTTCCAATGCAAAAAAAGTACTCTTCTTTGGATTTACTCCAACCGCTATATACACCTTATCAAAAATTTGCACACCTCTCTCGATTATATCAACATGACCCAGTGTTATAGGATCAAAAGTACCTGGAAAAACCGCTATTTTCATAATTATTTTTTTTGATGACCTTATTTATAAAAACTTAAAATAGTATCTCCATACTTTTTTGTTTCAATGAGCCGGTCAGTTCGAAAACTCAAACCAACTTTATGTTCCAATACAAATATACCATTTTCCGCTATTACTTTACTATCCAAAATGAAATCAATCACTTTTTCTATGTTCATATCGTCATAAGGCGGGTCTGCCCATACAACATCATATTTCTCAATACATCCTACCAGAAAACTTAATACTTTAGCTTGCTCTATTTCCCAAGTATCTGGGTTAATACTCCACTCCTCTCTCACTTCTTTCACATATGCATTGCACTTTTTATAATAATCTACACTCATCACTTTCTTTGCACCTCTAGAAATAAACTCCAATGAAACAGCACCGCTTCCTGAAAATAAATCTAAAAAAACACAATCCTCAAAATCATAGCGATTAGTTAAGTAATTGCAAACCGCCTGTCTAACCATATCCGTAGTAGGTTTGGTTCCAGTCCAATCCATTCTTTTTAAAACCCTACCTTTAAAAATTCCAGCAGTAACTCTCAAAAAAATTTATTTAAAATGGATTAATTTATCCAACAAATAACAGTTTACATCCACCAAGTTACTGGTATCCATCCCAATACAAAAATCTGATATAGGTTTATACCAATGTATTATCTCAGCAAAGTAATTCTCAAAAAAACTTAAATTATCAACGTAAAAACCTTTAGACGACTCAATAATCAAACTCCCATTCCCATTCAGAAATGAATGCCTAATAGCACTTATCAAATAGTATAAGTCCTGTATTTTATCAATACTTACAACCCTTTGTACTAACAAAGACCCCCTATTTAAACACAACAAAATATAATGAGCCTTACTTTGAGATACAATAATCCCAGTAAATTCAGAAATATAATCTAAAGATTTGAGCAAAATGGCAACAGCATTCATTTTAGTTTCATTGTTATCTAAAATAACTTCAACCGTCATTTGCTTATCAATATCATTAAAAATAAAAGGATTTATCTCCAAGGATTTATCCCTAATGATAGTATGACTAAAAACGCCTAATGAAAAATCATGAAAATTATTGTAAACCTTACAGGTATTAACCTTCCTATTTCCATCAAAACCAATTAAAACTTGGCACGTTGCAGCATAGTCAATAAAATATCGACCTTCTAATTCAACTGACTTAATATTGTCAGCATACCACTCTAATAAAAGGTTATTTCCAGTTTCCTGTGTAAACTGCATCTTGCAAAGATCCTATTCTTAAAGCTCTTTCTGGATTAATTGGGTCAGGATCAGTAATCTGAAAAACAGGAACCTTTATTCCATTTTTATCTAAAATAGCCGTTTCTATTAAAAATTCTTTTTTATTACTTGGTGGTACCTTTCCCAGCATATCAATAGGATAATTAAGTCCAAAGGTTTCTTCAAGAGCACCAACATACATTGTATCCACTTCTACACTTTCTGCGGTATCGGCATTCTTTCCGCCTAGTTTTCTTAGACGTTTAATTTTTCCATTTTTAATGCCTTCAATTAAATCCTCAAATGAACTCGCAAAAGTGTCATTCATATCTTTATAAGCCATTTGAGCTATTTTGATATCTCCTAGCTTTAATTTTACTAAGTTTTCAACCTTTTCAATTTCAATTTTTCGGTCAATTGGTCCTTTTATTGACTTCACAATTAAAATTATCAAGACCAAAGCAACAACCCCTAAAATTATATTTACCAATTTCTTTGACATGATGCAAAATTATTGAAAAAAACTATATTAATACTATATAAATAAATAACTTAATAAAAAAAACAAATTCTATCCCATATAACGATTTCCTAACCATACAAACCTACGATTAATATAGTCTGCATTCGTAAAAGTGGCATTACCCGCAGGATTACCTCCAGTAACGTGAAAGTCAGAAAAAGCAGCATGTTGATTTACAAATCCAGCTCCAGTAAAATTAAAGGATACTGGTACAAACGCATTGTTCATTTGTATTCTAATTTTTTTAACCATTTCATCATTTGTGCTGTACGCTAAGCACGTAATTGCACCCTTTTTTCCAGCAAGTTCACTAGCAAGCCCTAAAGACTCATCAATATCTTTAGTTTTTATTATAAATCCTATGGGTCCAAAACACTCATTAGAAAAAACTGGCTTATCAACACTAGTTAAAGCAATCAACATTGGCGAAGCTGTAACAGCTTCAGTGAATTCCGCATTTTCAATAGGCCTAGATTTCAAAATAACCCTTCCAGCAGAAAACTCTTCAATTCGTTTTAATGTATCAGGGTTTTGGATAGCACCCGCAGTTCCTGCACCTGCCCTTGGATTCTCAACTAAATTAGTAATTGCATTGGCTAAGCCATCACAAAAATCTTCATAACTAACAATTCCATCTGTTGTATTAACACCCCTTTCAGATACAAAGATATTTTGCGGTGCAGTACACATTTGCCCAGAGTACAATGTTAATGAAAAAGCTATATTCGCATAAACAGATTCAATATTTTCAACGGAATCAATAATGCAACAATTTACACCAGCCTTCTCTGTAAATACGGTCTTATCCAATCGTGATTCAACGTAATCACCAAAAGCATTACCGCCAGTATAGTCAATAAGCTTTATTTCATCACGTTCTATAAACTCTTTTGCAATTGGATCTTCTATAGTATCAACAGCCAACTGAATCAAATTTTCATCAATTCCATTTGCCTTTAAAGTTTTTCGTATCTCCGCAATATATAATGCAATTGGCAGAATAGCTTTAGGGTGAGGTTTTACAATTACTGGGTTTCCACAAACAAGGTTTGCATATATTCCAGTTACAGAATTCCATGTAGGAAAAGTTGAACATCCTATCACCAAACCAATTCCTTTACCAATAGCAATAAAATCCTTGTTTATAGTAAGAACAAATTTTCCAAAATCCTTGTTCCACTCCGCATTAGTATTATAACGCGTTAATTCTTGTTGGGCAACTGCTAGTGTTTCAAGCGCTCTATCAGCAGCATGTGGACCAGATGCTTGGAATGACATTAAAAAAGACTGTCCAGTAGTATGCATTGTTGCAAAAGCAATGTCAAAAAACCTTTTTGACACAGCCTCCAATGACTCTTGAAGAATTGTAATTCTTTCATCAATCGATTTGTTAACCCAACCAAGCCTGCTAGAATTAGCATCACTAATATAATTTTCGATTTCCTTAGTGGGATATTGAATATTGATAGAACTATTTAGAAATGGAGAAAACTCGCCACCTTGGTAGGAAGTGCTTTTATAATCAATTTCATTAAACTTTGAGTTTTTTACAGAATCAAAATACCTTTCTCCCTGTATAGATTGCTCAGGGTCATAAGACTTAGGGTTTTCGTTAAAATAACTAAAAAAAGTACGCAACTTTAATTGGTCTAAAATATCTTTATTAATCATAATGCAAATTAAATAAAAAAGCCCCACTTATTAGTGAGGCTTTTATTAAAAATTAGGCAGCGTCATACTTTCCCAGGTTTTACCCAAGTATCATCTGCGCTATTGGGCTTAACTTCTCTGTTCGGAATGGGAAGAGGTGTGCACCAACGCTATTGCCGCCATAAAGGCTTTAATGACAAAAATTGAAAGTAAGAAACAAAAAAAAATATAAGTCTACGGATAATTAGTACAAGTCAGCTTTAATATTACTATTTTTACACTTCTTGCCTATCAACGTCCTAGTCTCGAACGATCCTTAAAAGAGATCTCATCTTGAGGTAAGTTTCGCGCTTAGATGCTTTCAGCGCTTATCTTGACCATACGTAGCTACTCTGCATTGCGGTTAGCACCACAACAGATACACCAGCGGTATGTCCGACCCGGTCCTCTCGTACTAAAGTCAGATCCTCTCAAATCTCTAACGCCCACAACAGATAGGGACCGAACTGTCTCACGACGTTCTGAACCCAGCTCGCGTGCCACTTTAATGGGCGAACAGCCCAACCCTTGGGACCTTCTCCAGCCCCAGGATGTGACGAGCCGACATCGAGGTGCCAAACCTCCCCGTCGATATGAGCTCTTGGGGGAGATCAGCCTGTTATCCCCGGAGTACCTTTTATCCTTTGAGCGATGGCC